>Ga0075106_1000083_pt1 | contig 50141 bp, 49 predicted proteins | sample AntDeeMetag02WF4_FD_69796 | JGI IMG/M metagenome (GOLD analysis project Ga0075106, IMG submission 69796) | Saline lake microbial communities from Deep Lake, Antarctica - Antarctic Deep Lake Metagenome 02WF4 | ecosystem: Environmental > Aquatic > Non-marine Saline and Alkaline > Saline | place... | reverse complement strand
CAATCGACAACCTATGACAACAACAAACGACAAACTTCGTAGCCTGTTCCTGGCTGCGCTGATGGTCTTCTCGGTCTTCGCGATGACCGTCGCGCTGCCCGGTTCAGCCGCTGCGAATCACGCGACCACTGGAGATGAAGCTGACGCTCATCTCAACGGTGGCTCTACGTTCTGGCAGGGACAGCAGCTGTTCTTCCAGGACACCAGCGCAGCATCGGGCGATGAATACCAGATCCGCATCTACGACACGGACGAATCTGATACCACCAGCTCACTCGAAGAAGAGTTCACGCTGGACGATAACAAATCGGCCGTTATCGACACGACAGATCTGGACGGTGAGTACGCGCTCGTGGATGTCTCATCCGGTAATATCGTTGAAGTGAGTAATGGGGCACCTGGGGCACCTGGAGTAGCTCCCGAAAGCTTCGAGGTGACCTCGCAGAACCTCGACGCTGAATTCGACAGTACAGACGTCACCACGGACACGAACGATAACGAACTGACTATCGACTCCAACCGTGGTACGTACAACGTGACGGTTGACGCTGACGGCGACCTCAGCGCGAGTGAGCTTGAAGGCATGTTCGACGCCAACTTCACCGTCGCTTCCAACAACTCGGACGGCGACGATGACCAGATAACTCTGGAGAACCCCGAAGGCAGCAATGACGTCGACTTCACCGGCGTCGACGCTGGTGAATACACCTTCAATTTCAACGTTGAAGACACCAGTGCAAGCTCGAGCGCCTCGGTCAACGTGAGCGAAGCTGGCGACGAGTCCGCTGACTTCGCGGACGACGTTGTGCAGGACCAGATCGGCGACATCGCCGACATCACGCTCGAACTCGAAAACACCGACTCCGGTTCCATCGTCATCGGCAGCGCGGACCAGAACTACTGGATTGTCGCTGACGTGACCGACGAGGACGACGACGGTGAGGTCACCGTCGAATTCAACTCCTACGCGGCTGGTTCGAACGCCAGCGATTCGATGAAGCTCAGTGCTGGCGACGACTCCGTCAGCGTCGTTGACGAGAACGGCTCGTTCAATGACTCTAACGGTGACGCATTCGCCAACCAGAGTCTGCTCGACGCGACGGAGTACGACCTGCGTATCTCCTCGGACGATGCGAGCACGGCCTACAACATGAGCTCCAACGAGTTCGACGAGGATCAGGTCGGCACACTCTCGCTGCAGGAGCGGTCGACTGACAGCGCGGCTGTCTGGACTGCCTCAGCCGATACTGTTGGCAACCTTGAGGATGCTGACGACGTCGCAGCGGGCGTTGGCGTCAACATCACCGAGAGTGACGAAATCGTCACCGGTGACTACGCCATCGTTCAGGTCGGAGCAACCGGCCTCGAAGGTGCGCTCAACGAGAGTGGCCTCGGCGACGAAGTCACACTCACGCTCGAACACACCAATGCCGGAGCCAACGAGGATCCGAAGGACGTCAACGTCACTGGCGCGAACAGCGCGTTCATCGGTAACGGTGACAACGACACGTACTACTACGCGATCGAGACCGGGAGCAACAACGTTGTTGAAGACCGCGACTACAACGCGAACTTCACGGTCAACGCTGGTAGCGAGCTGAACATGAACGACGACGAGCCCGAGACTGTCTCGGACAACTTCGGCGTCGTTGCGGAAGACTCCTCACTCGACACGAACGAGGACGACCTCGTTCAGGTCGAAGCCGCAGCGGACCAGGAGATCACCGGCGAGACGAACCTCGCGCCCGGTACGGAACTGACCGTTACGGTCCGCTCCGAGGACCGGACGAGTCCGTTCCTGACCCGACCGTCGGCTGACGTTCAGCCTGACGGGACGATCAACTTCACCGCTGACTTCAGCGACCTCGGCGAAGGCACGAACCTCTCCCTGACGTTCCAGGGAACTGACTACGACGGTCAGGTCGTCGCTGAGGGCGAACTCGGCGGCGAGGAGACCGAGACGGCCACCGAAGAGCCGACTGAGACGGCCACCGAAGAGCCGACTGAGACGGCCACTGAAGAGCCGACCGAAGAACCGACCGAAGAGCCCGAGGACACGGAAACCGACACGCCCACTGACGACAGCGGGCCCGGTTTCACTGTCATCGCGGCACTCGGCGCCCTCATCGCTGCGGCACTGCTGGCAGTCCGCCGCAACAACTGAGGTAGCTAACTACCGGACTTCGTCCGGTTCCTAAACTTCCGATTTTCTTCGATGCCAACCGACGAGCGATAGCTGTAGCGCCATTTCATACCATGTAGTCAATAGAAACGAATATCTGCTGATTCTAATCGCGCGGATTCTTCAGAGAGATCGTGTGCAACGCTATATTGTCCTCTATCGGTAATGTGTGTGCTTATCTAACACGTGTTCTCAAAACAGCCGAAATCACTCCACAGGGGCCTTGAGGGGCTGTGTCAACACACCCACATTACCACAAAGGATTTATAACACCCACTATACCGTTTGAATGTACCCCTACCCATGGTGGCATCAACGAGTACTCCTATTCGGTCAAAAACAGGACGCTGGTACGGCCGAACGGGACGAAAGCTGCTGTCGCCGCCCAATCGGACAATCGACAACCTATGACAACGACACACGACAAACTTCGTAGCCTGTTCCTGGCTGCGCTGATGGTCTTCTCGGTCTTCGCGATGACCGTCGCGATTCCAGGTTCAGCTGCTGCGGCAAACTTCGACGACAGTGGGGCCGACGAACGGCTCGACTCCGGATCGACGTATTGGCAGGGCCAGGAAGTCTGGTTCGACACTGACGACGCAAATAATGCAGGAGCCACCTATCAGGTCCGCGAATCTGAGGGTGAGGACGGTGTCGGCAGCCTCGAGGAAGAGTTCACGCTCGAGGATGACGGCACCGCCACGATCGACACCTCGGACCTCGACGGTGATTACGTCATCGTCGACGAAGGTGGCGACCCGGTCGAATTCAACGACCAGGGTGTCTCTCAAGGTACTCCCTCTTCGGATCCCGTTGTGACTTCCGAGTGGGAGGTAACTTCGCAGAGTCTCGAGGCCGACTTCGATAGTGGCAACGTGACGAACGACGGGACCGAAGACCTTGAGATCAGTTCGAACCGCGGGACTTATTCGGTCAACGTGAGTGCCGACGGACTGGATCAGGGTGACCTGGAAGAGATCTTCGGGAACGTGAGCGCCTACAACGACTACGGTGAGGACGAGGACACTATCGTCCTCGAAGATGTCTCGGATGGAACGTTCCAGGCTGACTTCAACGACATAGATACCGGTCAGTACACGTTCGACTTCGAAGTGACTGACACCAGCGCCTCCGCGAGTGACACGGTTAACGTCAGCGAGGCCGACGAAGGTGATATTCAGTTCGCCGAGGACACGCCTCAGGAGGAGGTCGGTGACGTTGCCGACATCACGCTGGAGATGGACAACACCGACGAAGGAACGGTCACCATCGGGAGCGCCGACCAGAACTACTGGATTGTCGCCGAAGTCGAAGACGGTGACGACGACGGTGAGGTCACCCTCGAGTTCAACTCCTACACCGCTGGTTCGTGGGATAACGGAAGTAACTCCGTTCTCGCGGCCAGTGACAGTGACGATTCTGTCGACACTATTACCGAAGGCGGTAGCTTCGACCCCGCCAACCCGGAGGACGACCTCCTTGACGCGACCGAGTACGACATGAACGTCTCGGTCGGTCACAACTCGCTTAGCTCCGACGCGTACGGAGAAGCCGACGAGGTCGGTGCACTCTCGCTCCGGGACCGCTCGACCGATAATATGACCATCTGGACCGCGCCCGACGACTTCAGTGACTGGGACGACGCTGACACCATCAATGCAGGGGTGGGCAGCAACGTCACCCAGACCGACGAAGTCGCAAGCGGCGACTACGCGATCGTTCAGATCGAGGCCTCTGGTCTCGAAGGTCACTTCCAATCGACCAATGAAAGTCAATTCCTCAGCGGTAACGCAACGACGCTGGTGGTTGAGGAGGCCGACCCCGGTGCGAACGCTGACGCAGAAACCATCGCGCTCGACTCTGATGACGTCGAAGTCGTCTCTGACGCAGAAAACAACACGTACTACGTTGCCATGGAGTCGGACGCTGGCAACTTCGAGGAGACTGAGTACACCGCCGAGTTCTCCGTCTACGACGAACTCGATAACGGTGACGACAACGTCCTGAACTTCGATGGCGACGACGAGGACGAGACGGTCGCCTCGAACTTCGAGGTCGTCGAACCCGAAGTCGAACTCGACACGAACGAGGACGACCTCGTTCTCGTCGAGGCAGCCGACAACCAGACGGTCTCCGGGACGGCTAACATCGCACCCGGGTCCGAACTGCGCATCACCATCGAGTCCGACGACTCGACGAGTCCGTTCCTGACGCGGCCGGAAGCGACGGTCCAGCCCGACGGAACGTTCAACGCGAGCGCGGACTTCGGCGACCTCAGTGAAGGCACCAACCTCACGCTGTCCATCTCCGACTACGACGTCGAGGAAGATGGCCAGGTCGTCGCTGAAGGCTCGCTCGGTGGCGAGACCGAGACGGAGACAGAGACCGAGACGGAGACGGAAACCGAGACGGATACTGAGACCGAGACGGAACCCGACACCGAAACTGAGCCCGACGACACGGAAACCGACACCGAGGAGTCGCCCACTGACGACAGCGGGCCCGGCTTCACGATCGTCGCTGCGCTCGGCGCCCTCATCGCTGCGGCACTGCTGGCAGTCCGCCGCAACAACTGAGGTAGCTAACTACCGGACTTCGTCCGGTTCCTGAACTTCGCTTTTTTTCGCGTGCCAGGTCCCGAGCGACAGCCATCGCGCTATCGACGACGACGCGCACAGTCGCACAACGATAAAGCATATAGCGGGCATCGGACAACAGTGACGTAGAATCGATGGCACTCCAGGCAGCGATATTCGCGATTCAGCCGCTCGACGTCTCAGCGCCGCTGTCGTGGCTGGTGGTGGTCGCATTTCTGACGGCGGCCGTCGTCGAACGACGGGACAGGGAGCTGGCCCGGCGAGTCGCCGTGGGCGGCTGGGTCCTCTTCGGACTGTTCTGGCTCGTGCTCATTCCGCACTTCATCTTTGAGATCGGGAGCGTCGTGGAGGGCGTCGGCAGCATCGCCGCGGTGCCGATGTCGCTGTACGCGGGCTACCGGCTCTGGAACGGCCGGGACTCGTTGTTCGTGTTGACGCGGGCCGTCGGACTGATGGGGCTGCTCTACCTCCCCTTCGTCTACGTCCCGGGTATCGAATCGATCCCGCCGCGTCGGTGGCTGGTCGAGACCGTCGCGGGGCAGACGGCCGCCCTCATGTCGCTGGTGGGGTTCGACCCGACGCTGGTCGACGGGCTGTCCCACAACGGCTTTCCAATCACCGAGAAGAACTACCCCGACCGGAGCACGTTCGTCTTCGAGGGGAACACGGCGCCGATACGCTACACCATCGTCATCGCGTGTACGGGCATCGGGAGCATGTCGATCATCGCCGGCGGCGTCCTGGCGGTGTCGGCACCACTGAAGCGGAAGGCGAAGGCGCTGGCCATCGCGCTGCCGATCATCTACGTGCTGAACCTGTTCCGCAACGTCTTCATCGCGGTCATGTTCGGCCACCAGAAGATGCAGTTCTTCGTCGAACCGCTCATGGGACTGCTCGGGACCGACGACCCCCAGTACGTCTCGTACTTCCTCGCCGACCGGATGCTCGCCCAGTTCGGGTCGGTGTTCGCGATGATCTTCATCACCTGGCTCGTCGTGAAGACGTTGCCAGAGATACTGGTCATCGTCGAGGACCTGCTTTACCTCCTGACGGGCAGCGAGTACGACCTGCAAGAGGCGTTCAGTGTTTCGGATGAGCCGGTTCAGTCGCCGCCGGACGAGACGGGCACGGACTAGTTCGTGCGGGTGAAGACGTGGGCCCCAACGAGCGAGTGACTGCGAGATGGGTTCGCTCCCACCTGGGATGACCTGGCTGTTGTTTCGGTGTGTGTCGTGAGTGGTTGTTTTGGTGAGTTTAGACTGGAAGAAACGACACCGCCAACAACCAGAAAGCCCTCGGAGCGCTCCGGTCCCGCGGACCTCCTGCGCTCCTCGCTCCGCTCCTTGAAGGTCCGAGGTTCCCGGACCTCGCCTCGCCCTTTCAGTCCTCCAGGCACCGCACCCTTGCCCTTCCCCTGGTCGCGCGATGAAACGCGCTCTCGGCCGGGCGGTTGCGGAAGGAAGCGTGATTCGCGGCGGACGCCGCGAATTCGGGGAGGGGTGGGGAGTCAACCGCGAGCGCCTTCATGGCGCGAGCGATGCTGGTTCCTGGTGGACTGAAAGGGCGAGGCGGGGTCGACGAAGTCCGAACCCGTAAGCACGCGAGGAACGAGCGCGCACAACGGGTTCGCACGAGTCGAGCGCGCCGAGGGCTTTCGACGTGTTGTTGTCTTCTACTTCGTCACTCTCTCGAACATACCAAATCGTTCACTAAACTCACTCTACTGACCAGTGAATTAGCACAGATAGAGGGGCAGGTGAACCGTCGAATCCACCACTCAAAGCGACCGTGAATCAGAGGACGTCGTCGGGCGCATCGGCCAGTTCACGGAGCGCGTCGCGTTCCATATCGTGGAGGGTTCCAGGAACAATCAAGAGGTGGAGCGGTCGGCCGAAGTCTGTCTCGGCGAGGCGGTCGATGCGGTCGGCGGCGACGACGGGGTTGGCGCTCCCGGCGCGGGCGACGACGACACCGAGTTCGGAGCCGAACTCGTCGGCGAGCAGCGAGGCCGCCTGGTCGGCGCGCATGAACTCCTCCTCGCCGTCCCAGTGGGGGTCGTCGATCTTGATGTCCAGGTAGACGAGCGTGTGGAGGTTCCGGTCGCGATTGTCTCGGATGGTGTCGACGACGCTGCCGGGAACGTCGCCGCCGCCGTGGGCGTCCGGGAACGGGAGCGTCGTCGCCTTGCCGAACCGGTAGTTCTGGAGGCCGGTGAGCGACGAGGCGGCGGACTGGGCGGTCGTCCCGTGGACGATTCGGGTCCTGATCCCGCGGTCGTGGGCGCGCAGGCGGAGGTCGACGTGGGTCGTCGAGATCATCGTGTCGCCGGCCGTGACGAACGCGATGTCGTCGGATTCGGCGGCGTCGAGGACGGGCTCGGGGTCCTGTTCGACGCCGGCGCGGTCGAGAATCTCGAAGGAGGCGTCGTGGTAGTATTCCAGTCGCTGCAGGTCCGTCCCCACGAGTTTGCTGGTGTAGAACTCGGCGAATATCCGGTCGGCCGTCTGGAGCGCTTCGCGGCCCTCGACGGTGATGGAGCGCTCGTCGTAGAGGCCGAGTCCGACGAAGGTGAGCATACGCCGGATCGGTCGGGGCCCGGTATAAAGGACGCGAAGCGTCAGCCTTACCGCCGGTGCCCGGCGAGAAGTGGGTATGAGCGTGCAGTGCGTCCGGGTCGACCGGGAGGCTGGCGAGGAGACACGGCAGCGACTCGCCGAGGCCGACCTCGTCGAGGACGGTTACGACATCGTCGTCGAGGACGGGTGGCTCTACATTCCGGTGACTGATCCGGCGGCCGTTCCCGGAGAGTTCGACGTCGTCGCCCGCGACCTCCCGGTCCGCGAGACGCAGACGATGCCCGGCGACCTGGTGGATTTCACCGCGAGCTACGAGCGCATCGGCGACGTAATCGTCGTCGACGAGGACGACCCGGAGCGGGCCGCCGCACTCGCCGACGCCCTGATGGCGTCGGACCTGCCGGTCCGGACCGTCCTCAACCGCGCCTCGAAGATCAAGGGGGAGACGCGCGTGCGCGACTGGGAGATACTCGCCGGAGACGGCACGGAGGCGGTCCACCGCGAGTACGGCTGCGAGTTCGCTATCGACCTGGCGGCGGTGTACTTCTCGCCCCGGCTGGCCACCGAGCGCCACCGTGTCGTCGAGCAGGTTGAGGCGGGCGAACGGGCCTTCGACATGTTCGCCGGCGTCGGTCCGTTCGTGGTCCCCTTCGCAAAGCGCGGCGCCGAGTGCGTCGGCTGTGACGTCAACGAGGCGGCCATCGAGTACCTCCGGGAGAACGCCGAGCGAAACGGCGTCACCGACCGGATCACCGCGATCCAGGGGGACGTCCGTGACGTGGCGTCGGACTACTCCGACTGGGCCGACCGGCTCGTGATGAACCTGCCCCACAGCGCCGACGAGTTCCTCGACACCGCGGTCTCGCTCGCGGGTGAGGACTGCCTGATCCACTACTACGACATCCAGCACGAGGACGACCTGTTCGGCCCCGGGGAACGAGCGATCCGCGAAGCGGCGGAACCGGAGTACGAGGTGTCGGTCGAAACTCGACACCCGGTCAGGTCCTACGCGCCCCACGAACAGAACGTCGTCCTGGACGTGCGACTCACTCGCTAACCGGACCCGAGTCGCAATCCTTATTGCGGTTATCGCCGGACAATTCATTGGTCGCGAAGCACTGTGCCGGAGTAGCTCAGACTGGTAGAGCGAATCCTTCGTAAGGATTAGGCCGAGGGTTCAAATCCCTCCTCCGGCTCTTTTTGACCGAGTAACACGAGGTCAAAAGAGATCTCTGTGGGGGGATTTGAAGTAGACGAGACGCGCAGCGGAGCGAGCAGTCTCGGCGTCGTTCACAATCCCTCCTCCGGCTTTCTGCTGTGCGCAAGTAGTGAGCAACGGCGCTACTGAAATGATACCCGAGCGGCATATTCTCCACCTGTTGCGGTCAGTACAGGTGCTAGAGGTATCGATTGGTGGCTGTGTTCGAAAGAGACGGGCGATACCGCAAACACGTCGAAAGCCCTCGGCGCGCTCGACGCGCCCTGAGCGGGATATCCTCGTTCCTCCGTCGCTCGGATAGAGCCCGCTCAGGTCACGCGAGCCCGCCTCGCCCTTTCAGTCCACCAGGAGAGCAAGCTCTCCTGAGCTGCTGGAAAATCGGAGATTTTCCGCATGACGAGAGGCGCTTCGCGTCTCTCGAACCACCACGTTCGCTTCGCTCACGAGGACTCCAGGGACCGCGTTGCTCGCGCGATGAAACGCGCTCGCGAATATCTCCCCAGGCCGGATTCGCGCCCTCCGGCGCGAATCACGCGTCCTTCCGCAACCGCGCGGCCGGGAGGCCGTCTCGTCGGCCGACCAGGGGGAGGGAAGGGCTGCGGTGCTGAACCTGAAGGACTGAAAGGGCGAGGCGGGGTCCGAGAACCCCGGACCCATAAGAACCGGAGCCGAAGGCGAGGAGCGCAGTGGGTCCGCGGGACTGGAGCCCACCGAGGGCTTTCCGGCTGTTGCTGTCGTCGTTTCTTACAGCGATTCAATCCCGAACACACCGTCCCGTAAGCAACGTTCATCGCCCGGGTGAATCAGACAAAACACCGGTGGAGAATATGAGTTCGACAGAGTCTGCGCAACGAAAGCGAAGGCAGTAATCTCGGCGTGGCTCATAGCCCGCCATTTCCGGCGTCTCTTCGTATTCTTACCGTCACGCCTTCGAGAGGCGACCGGTCCGCCAACCCCATGCGATTTCCAGCGCGAGCCACATCGCTGCCCAGGCCGCCAGGAACACCACTACCAGCGCCGTCGTCGAGAGGACGTGGAGTGGTTCGACCAGCGCGACGATCCAGCCGTAGACGACCGCGAGACAGAGGGCGCAGACGACGAGACTGAGCGCGCCAGTGGAGAAGTATTCGAGCGAGCCGAGCGTCTCCCGGTCCTTAGATTGCTCCCTGAGCGAGCCGTTCCTGTCTAGTGGTACCATCCTTCACGATCGTACCTACGCGGAAAACTACCATAAATATTTATTATGATTTGGTGGCCGGATACGTTCCTCCCAGCGGCTGGCGAAACTCGTGATCAGTCCGTCGAATCGCTCAGTGGGTCAGCAACAGCAACTCCTCGTCGGTCCGGACCACGCAAAAGGGGCTGTCGGGCTTCCCGAAGGTGTTCTCCCGTCGCTCCGAGACGAGGAGGCGGTCGAAGGGCTCGCCGCAGGCGGGACACTCGAACTCGTTCCGGTTCGCGAGGTGCATCTGGTCCCGGTCTTCCTTGCGGAGCTTGAGGCCGTGGCGATACTCGTGCACGTCGAAGCCGTCCGTGACGTCCAGCCGCGTCATTGACGGTCCAAGGAGAGAGGTCGGCTTCAAGCTATGGGCGCGGCTATCAGCACTCGAAGCGCGAATCGACGACGGAAAACGGTGGAAGCGGACGGCAACCGAAAAGAAGCGCGAGGCAGTTACTCGGCGATCGAGATCTCGGAGTCGGGGCCGAACTCCTTGACGACGGAGAGTTCCTCCTGGGCCTCGGCGCGGGTCGGGAACGTCGCGATGCTCTCGGCGAGTTCCGTGCCGGCCTCGTCGACCAGCCGCCAGCGCCAGCCGTCGTCGCCCTGGTGGAACTCGAAGGCGGCCGAATCGATCTCGATGACGCTCGCCTCGGCGATATGTGCGCGCACGTCGTCGAGTTCGGCCTCGGCGGCGGACCGGCTCTCGTGGCGACCCGCGCCCTTCGCGATGACGCGCTGGTGCTCGTCGATGAAGCGCCAGGTCCAGCCGTCCTCGTCCTGGAACAGCTCGAAGGCGACGTCGTCGTAGTCGACGAGCTCCGCTTCCATCCCGAGTTCGCGGGCCGTGGCGGCGTCGTCCTCGGCGTCGGCGAGGCTCTCGAAGGTCGACGGCGACGTCGCGACGACCTCGTGGTCGGCGTCGATGAGGCGCCAGGTCCACCCGTCGTCGCTCCGGTAGCAATCGAAGGCGGCCTGGCGAATTTCGTACACCGTGGTCTCGCTTGCGTTCCGCTGGAGGTCTTCGACGACCTCGGTCACGGCGTCGCGGTCCTCGTACTGGAGGGCACCGACGGCGATCTGCTCGCGGTCGTGGCCGACCAGTTCCCAGTGCCAGTCCTCGGGCTGGAGCAGGACGGCGAGGTCGCCGATGGTCTCGACGGCCGCAGTGTCAGCGATCGCCTGGATGTCCTCGATGGCGTCCTCGGCGGCGTGGCGCGTGCCGAAGCTCTTCGGGGAGTCCGCGATGGTCGTACCGTCCGGGAGGACGAAGCGCCACCACCACTCGTCGTCCGCGTCGGCGTACACCTGGAAGATACCGGCGCCCATCGCGCGCTTGTCGGCTTGCTGGACGGTGGTGATGAGGCTGTCCATGGAGTTGCGAGCGCCCGCTTCGGTGTCGTGGCGATCGCCGCCCTCGGCGATGGTGTCGCCGATGTCGTCGACGAGACGCCAGCCCCATCCCTCGTCGTCCTGGAAGATCTCGAAGGCGGTGTTCTCGATCTCGAGGTGTTCGGCGTCGGGGGCGTGTTCTTTCAGCGTCGTCATCGCGCCCATCGCGCCGTCTTTTGATTCGTACTCGCCCTGACCGCTGTCGGAGAGGACGTTCCCGTCCTCGTCGATGAGCCGCCAGCGCCAGGAGCCACCGTCGGCCTCGTACACCTGGAACGCTGCGTTGTCGAACTCCAGCAGGTCGGCGTCGGGCGCCTCCTCGCGGACGCGGTCGACGCTCTCTGCGGCTTCTTCCTCGCTGTCGTAGCTTTCCGTGCTCTTGGCGCGGACCTCCCGGTCGGAGGAGACGAGGCGCCAGTGCCAGGAGCCGCCGCGTTCGTACGTCTCGAACTCCAGGTCCTCTATCTCGACGACGTCGGCCGTGGCGGCGTGAGTGCGCATCTGTTCGGCCTGCTCCGTCGCGTCCGACTGTCCGCGGCTGTCACCGTGTCCGGTCGCGACGGCCGCGCCGTCGTCGACGAGGCGCCAGCCCCAGTCGCCGTTCCGGTCGAACACGTCGTAGGTCGGCTCGCCGGCCGAGACGACGTTCGCGTCCGGAATGTCCGCGAGCAAGTCGTAAACGGCGTCTTCGGCGACGCCCTTGGACTCGTAGGCCCCGGCGCTCACCGCCATGTTCTGGTGGCCGCTGTCGCGGAGCCGCCAGGCCCACTCGTCGTCCTGGGGGACGAGTTCGACGCCGTAGGACTCGATGACCAGGTCGGTGGCGTCGGCCGTCAGGGCGCGGAACTCGTCGATGCCGTCCACAGCGCTGCCGTGAGCCGAGTACGTCTCGGCAGCGCGAGCGAGCGTGGTCCGGTCTTCGTCCATGAGGCGCCAGCCCCACTCGCCGTTCTCCTGAAAACAGTCGTAGCCCGCCCGGTCGAGGACGAAGACGTCGGCGTCGGCGCCGTGGTCCTTCATCGCGTTGATGGAGTCCTCGGCGCCGTCCCGGGAGTCGAAGTCCCGGCCGCCCTCGGCGAGGACCGAGCCGTCCTCGTGCATCAGGTACCACTGCCAGGCGTCTTCACCGGACTCGTACAGCCGGAAGGCGGCGTGTTTGATCTCCAGCAGTCCCGCGGCGGCGACCTGTTCCTTGACCGCGTCGACGCGGTCCTCGGCCTCGATGCGCGAGAGGAACGCCTCCGTACTGGAGGCCACCGCGCTCTGGTCGATGAGGCGCCAGGTCCACTCGGTGCCGCGTTTGAACACGGCGAAGAGGCCACCGCGGTCCGTCTCGCCGATCATGATCTCCGGGTGGTCGTACTCGTGGCCCATCGTCGTCTCCGAGAAGTAACTGCGTTCACCCGTCACCACCGGCACCATGACGACGACGCCCGCAACGAGCGCCAGGCCAGTGGTGTAGATGGGAATGATCTGGTTGCTGTAACTCGCTCCCTGGGACCAGTCGTTCGGGTACGCCACCGTGAACCAGCCGACCGCGACGAGACAGAGAAGTGCACCGCCGATCGCGAGTATCGTCCCGCGTCGTCTGACCGGCAGCATCAGGACGATGCCCAGCAGCGTCGCCACGAGCCCGATGGCCGCGGGCGTGATGGCGATCTCCTGGACGAGGTACGCCATCGAACTGTTCCCCTCGGCGGGGCCGAGCAGGTACAGCCCGATGCCGCCCATCGCCAGCAGGTAGCCCACCACCAGCAGCGTGTAGCCGTAGACGTGTTTCGTCGATTCGGGCTCGCTGACGTACTTCGTATACAGTTTGAAAAGCTTTCCTCCGATCCCCGTGTGCGTCGTCGTTTCAACCCCCATGAGAAGTACCCGTTGAGCGCCGGTGGAATAACTGTTAGGTTTGTTCAACCCAGTGACGACTTTCAGAAAACCCGAAGACGGCGCGTATATTGTTCGATGAACGATGTGAACCGGTCTAGAAGACGGCCGTGCCGACGTAGAGGACGACGACGAGGAACACCCAGACGACGTCGACGAAGTGCCAGTACATCGACACCGTCGAGACGGAGGTGTGCCGGTCATTGGAGTACTGTCCGTAGAGCGACCGGATGAAGACGATGCCCAGGAGGACGGCACCCATCGAGACGTGGAGGCCGTGGAGGCCCGTCAGCCCGTAAAACGCGCTCGCGTAGGCGCCTTCGGCGACGGTGTATCCCTCGTGGACGATGAACTCGTAGTACTCGTACACCTGGCCGCCAATGAAGACGATCCCGAGCAGGAGCGTGGCGGCCAGCAGGTTGATGTAGCGCTGCCGGTCGTTCCGGCGGAGCGCCACGTGGCTGTAGTGGAGCGTGAACGAGCTGATGATCAGGATGACGGTGTTGATGATGACGAGCGGGCCGGTAACGCCCCCGCTGGGGAGCAGATCGACGCTCCAGACCGCGCCGCCGCGGATGAAGAAGTAGTAGACGAAGCCGGCGCCGAAGGTGGCCACTTCGGTGATGAGGAACAGCAACATCGCGAATCGGAGCGTCCGGTCGGAGTGGTGGTCCGTCCCGCCTTCCCAGAAGTTGACGACGAAGGCGTGGTAGAGCCAGCCGTACAGTCCGACCAGGAAGAGGCCGACGCTGCCGACGGTGACACCCGCGGCGATGGTCGAGGAGACGAGCGGTTCCTCAGCCAGCGCGAGCACGAACAGCGCCGCGCCGAGGTAGATGCCGGCGGCACCTGCCGCAGTGATGAAGGGCCACCAGCTCGCTTCGCCGAACCCCTGGGGCCAGTCCTCGACGGCCGGGAGGTGGTGCCCGCCGTGATCCTCCGCTGAATCTTCGGCAACAGTCATACGGTTATCTTGCGATTCGACTACTAAAAAGGCATCCAAGTGCGTCTGCGCGACCGCAGATCGATGGGTACACACACCAGGAGGACGAATCGCCGCCGATGGATCGTCGCCGCCGTCTCGGTCTCGCGCTGCTGTTGGCTGGGGTAACGCTCGCGGGCCGGGCCAGCGCCCACGGGGGCAGTCTCGACGCGGGTGCGCGCGACTCGCTCGTGGTCCCGACCTGGCTGTTCCTCACGACGGGCGGGGCGGCCGTCGGCGCCTCGTTCCTGCTCGCGAGCTTCGTCACCGACCGGTCGTTCATCGCCGCGATCCACGACTGGCGCCGCGAGTTCACGGTCCCGGGCCGGCGCCTGCTCGCGGGCGCGGTCTCGCTCCTCGGCGTCGCCGGGCTCGCGGCCGTCATCGTGATCGGTTTCCTCGGCCCGGACGCGGCCGTCGAGAACGCCGGCTACCTCCTCGTGTGGGTCGGCTGGTGGGCTGGGTTCACGATGACCACCTACCTCGTGGGTAACTGGTGGCCCGCGCTGAACCCCTGGCGAACGATCGCCGGGGTGCTCCCGTCGCTCGACCGGCCCTACCCGGACCGGTTCGGTGCGTGGCCCGCCGTCGTCGGCCTGATCGCCCTCGTTTACCTGGAGGTCGTCGGCCCGCCCGCGGCGCTGGCCGACACCCTGACCCCGCCCGTGTTCATCGCGACGCTCGCCGTCGCCTACTCGGTGGTGACGCTTTCGGGCGCACTCTACTACGGAACCAGCTGGTTCGACCGGGCCGACCCGGTCTCGCGCGTCTTCCGGTACTACGGCCGCGTCGCGCCGGTTGCGTTCGAGCGTGCCACTGACGACGACCGGGCCGGTGACGACGCCGGCGACGGGCGCTCGTTCCGGCTTCGTCTCCCCGGGACGGCGCTGTCTAAGCCCCGCCTCGTCGACGGCCGTGACGAGGTGGCGTTCGTCGTCGCACTGCTGTGGGCGACGACGTTCGACGGCCTGGTCTCCACACCGGCGTGGCGAGCGCTGCTCAGACCGCTCGGCGTCTCGGACCTCGCCGCGCGCGCGGTCTACCTGATAACCATGGCGGCGGGCTTCCTCGTCTTCTACTGGGTCTATCGGCTCGCCGTCGGCGCCAGCCGCGATCTCTCCGAGGCCCACGTCTCGCGTGCGGAACTCGCCTACCGGTTCGCGCCGCCGTTGCTGGCCATTGCGGCAGGCTACCACCTCGCACACTACCTGGGTTACTTCCTGCGCCTCTTCCCCGGGATGGTCGAGTCGTTCCTCGACCCCTTTTCGGCCTCGGGGACGGTGCTGACGCTCTCGCTTCCCGACTGGTTCGGCGGTGTCGGCCTGGCGAGCATCATCCTGGGCCACCTGCTGGCCATCTGGGTCGCCCACACGGCCGCTTACGACCGCTTCCCGAGTCGCCTGCAGGCGATCCGGTCGCAGTACCCCTTCATCGTCGTGATGGTGCTGTACACCATGACTAGCCTCTGGATACTCTCCCAGCCGGTAATCGAACCGCCCTTCCTATGACCGAAACAGTCACCGAACGCGAACCGGACGGATCCGACGGGGCCACAGAGCGCTACGAACGCCGCCCGGACCTCCCTGTGTACGAGTGTGAGCACTGCGGTCGGCCGTTCGCCCGCGAGTCGTGGCTCGCGCTCCACCGCGGCCAGGCCCACCCGGGGGCCCTTGACGACGAGGAGATAGCGTCGTTTCGCGAGGCTCACGCCGATGAGGAGGCAGACATGCGCCGGTTCCGGCTGAAGGCCCTGGGAACGCTCGTGCTCGTGTACTTCGCCCTGCTGATGGTGTACGCGGTCGTGTGATAGAGCCCATCCAGAAGCGAAGGTTTCAAGCGCGCGAGGGGCCGAATCACCTGATATGGATCTGCGCGTCATCGAGAAGGAAGACACGATGCTCTCTATCGAGGTCGCCGGCGAGGACCACACGTTCATGAACGTCCTGAAGGGGGCGCTCCTGGAGACCGACGGCGTCACCGCCGCGACCTACGACATGAACCCCGAACAGTCCGGTGGCCAGACGGACCCCGTCCTCACCGTCAAGACGGAGACGGACGTCGGCGCGCTCGACGCGCTCGAGGCCGGCGCCGAACGCGTCATGGAGAAGTCGGACAACTTTACCGACGCCTTCGAAGCGGCGGTCTGATTGCCTCCGTCGGTTGTTTATCTCGGCGCCTCTTCGTTCTCGGCCGATGCAGCCCCGGCTTATCCTTGATGGCGGCCTTTCGATACCTGGTACCTCTGACGGGTGAGTCGGACGACTGTGCTCGCAACCCCCAACCAGATGTCTGCATCGGTCAGTAGAGATCAAGGACTTAGCGAATGGTGGAGTCGGGAGCGTCGCTTATAGTATGAAGTCAAACACCTTGAAAGGGCGAGGCGGGGTCCGGGAACCCCGGGCCCACAAGCACCGAAGCCGAAGGCGAGGAGCGCAGTGGGTCCGCGGGACCGGAGCCCGTCGAGGGCTTTCTGGCTGTTGTTAGTAGGATTTCTTCCAAGACCAAATTCACAGAACCACCCGCCTAACTAAGCACACCAATCCAACAGCCAATTCAGCGACGGACAGAACGAAACCGACTCGCCGTGATTCAACAGACGACGATAGTCACGAACACTCGGTCGTCAGGCGCGACGTGGACGTCGACGCCCACAGAACTCCGTGTGGCATCGAGCAAGTCGTCGAACCGGGCGCCGTTTTCGACTCGTTCCACGAGCGCCGAGGCGGCGGCCTCGGGGCTCTCGGCCGTGACGATAGCCGCGCCGTCCGGTCCCGCGCTATTCTCGTGGCGAAGGATGTCCGGTGGCGACGAGCAGTCGTGGTCGAACCGGTCGATGGCGTCGCGGTTCGGCCCGTCACCGTCGTCGTACGTCGCGTCCACGATGGCCTTGTTGTAGTAGGCGGCCAGTCGGCCGAGCGTCTCATCGGTCCGCAGCGACGACGCCCCCGCTGCATCCCGGCGTTCGTTGACTTCCGCGACGTACTCGGCCTCCACCTCTGCCAGCGAGAGGTTCCCGGCCGTATCGGCGTTGCCGGGGGCGTCCGGAATCGTCGGTTCGCCCATTCCCGGGAGGTCGATGACGCCGACGAAGCCGAGGCCGAGCACCAGGAGGAGGACGCCGACGGCGACGTAGCCCGCGACGTACTTCGCCTCGATGACGTCGCGCCAGCCGGTTCCGATGTCCTCGAGCGGGTCGTCCAGGTCGGCGACGTCGCGCTGTTCGAGTTCGAGGTTCCCGCAGCGACTGCACGGGGGGGAGTGCTTCTGGTGCTGGCGGCCACACTCGGGACACACCCACACCGACCCCTGTGGCTGGTCGGCCGTCGCCGGCACCCGCTCGACGGCCTTCTCGAACTCGTGGTGCCCGCAGTTGTCACAGGGCGGGTCGTCGGACTCGTGGGGCTTGCCACACCACTCGCACCGCCACTCCATTAGTATCGGGAATCGGCGACTGGGCGGGAAAAGCGTACCGGATGGTCAGCTCAGAACGAGCGGGTCGGGTGACGGCTTCGGGTAGCCCACGAGCGCGACGCGCTCACCGACCGTCGCCGCACCCGACGGCTGTGCGTCGAATGTTGACACTCACCCTACATATATTGGCCTGCAGCCGGTAGATACGGTATGGCCCTCGAAGACTACTTTCAGCCATTTTCCCGACGGGACTGGGAGCGAGAATCCGTCGACGGAACCGTCCGAATGGCCGTCGTCGGCCTGGGCGGCTTCGCGCGGAACCGCGGGCTCCCGGCCATCGCGGCCGGCGAGTACTGCGAGACGACGACGCTGGTCAGCGGGTCCCCGGAGAAGGCGGCCACGCTGGCCGAAGCCTTCGACGTCCAACACGTCGTCGACTACGAAGCGTACAAGAACGGGGCAGCGGCCGACGCCTACGACGCGGTGTACGTCGCGACGCCGAACGCGCTCCACGGCGAGTACGTCAGGGCCGCGGCCGACCTGGGCAAGCACGTCATCTGCGAGAAGCCCCTGGAGACGACGACCGAGCTCGCGCGGGAACTCGTCAACGTCTGCGCGGAGGCCGGCGTGATGCTGATGACGGCCTACCGGATCCAGCTCGGCCCGACGGCCAGGCGGACCCGCGAGATCGTCGACGACGGCTACATCGGCGACGTCGTCCAGGTGTACGGCGGCTTCTCCCATCCCGTCCTGGAGGCGACGAGCCCGGATACCTGGCGACTCGACCCCGACCTCGCCGGCGGCGGCGCGCTCGTCGACCTCGGCGTCTACCCGCTCAATACAACGCGGTTCCTCCTGAAGCGGGACCCCGTCGCGGTCAACGCCTGGACCTGCTCGCTGGAGCCGGCGTTCGCCGAGGTAGACGAACACGTCACGTTCACGCTCCGGTTCCCGGGCCAGATCACCGCTTCGTGTACGGCAAGTTTCAACGCGCACGCGAATAGCCACCTCCGACTCGTCGGGACGGACGGGATGATCTCCATTTCGGGCCCCTTCGGCGGGGTCGTCCCCCAGCGCATGGTCGTCGAACGCGGCGAGTTCAGCGTCGAGTACACTGGCCACCCGGACGACGAAGTCGGGGAGGAGTTCGACTACTTCGGCTACTGCGTCCTCACCGGGACCGAACCCGGACCGAGCGGCCGGGACGGCCTCGAAGACGTCCGCGTCATCGACGCTGCCTACGAGTCGGCCGAGACGGAGCAGTGGGTCGAACTCTGACCCGGTCTGGTGGGAGAAACGCGTGGGCGAAAAAGCGGTCTCGCTCCGCTCGGCCGGCTATAGCCGAATCGGCAGGCCCTTCTCGTCCAGGTACTCCGGTTGCCACCTTTTTCTCCTCGGGTTTCCTCGCTCACTCCGTTCGCTGCGGAGAACCACTCGTCGAAAAACGTGGGCGAAAAAGCGGCCTCGCTCCGCTCGGCCGGCTATAGCCGAATCGGCAGCCCCTTCTCGTCGAGATATTCCTTGACTTCGCGGATGGAGTACTCGTCGAAGTGGAAGATGCTGGCGGCCAGCGCGGCGTCGGCGCCCGCGTCGGTGAACACCTCGTAGGCGTCCTCTGGGCCGCCACAGCCCGAGGAGGCGATGACGGGCGTCGAGACGGCGTCGCAGACGGCCTTCGTCAGCGGGATGTCGTAGCCGTCCTTGGTGCCGTCGGCGTCGATGGAGTTGACGAACAGTTCGCCCGCGCCGCGTTCCTCTGCCTCTTTCGCCCACTCGACGACGTCGAGGTCAGTGCCCTCGCGGCCGCCCTTGACAGTGCACTCGAACCAGCAGGACTCGCCGTCCACTTCGACGTAGTGCTCGCCCTGTTCGTCGAAGCGCCGTTTCGAGTCGACGGAGATGACGATGCACTGGTTGCCGAAGGAGCGCGCGCCCTCGGTGATGAGGTCGGGGTTCGCGATGGCGCCGGAGTTGATGGAGACTTTGTCCGCGCCCGCTCGGAGCGTCTCCTTGACGTCCTCCCGAGTCCGGATGCCCCCGCCGACGGTCAGCGGGATGAACACCTCGTCGGCGACGGCCGAGACGGTGTCGAGCATCGTCTCGCGGCCCTCCGCGGAGGCGGTGATGTCGAGGAAGACGAACTCGTCGGCGCCCGACTCGTTGTACTTTCGGGCCATCTCGACGGGGTCACCGGTGTAGGCCAGGTCCTCGAAGTTGACGCCGGTGTAGACGGCGGCGTTCCCGTCCTCGTCCAGGTCGACGTCGATACAGGGGATGATCCGCTTGGTGAGGGCCATTGGATACTCGGAAGTAGGCGCGCCGACGGTCAAAAGCAGTCCGAATCGTCCGAAACCTGCCGCGGGTCGGCAGTGTCCGTCCCTGCAGAGCGGGGGCACCTCGCCGCTACGGGAACCGCACACCGCTACGGTTGTCCCTCGTTCGGACCCGGACTGGCCTGCGGATCAGGTCGTTCGATGACCGTCGTGTTGACGGTCTGTCGTTGGCCGTCCCGGACGATGGTGAGCGCCACCTCGTCACCGGGGCGGGTCTCTGCCAGTAGGACCGACGCCAGCTCCTCGGAGTTCGAGACGTTCTGTCCGTCGACGGCGACGATGACGTCGCCGCCGATGGGGACGTACTGACGGTCGACGCGCTCCAGGCGGTCACTCCCCCGGAGTACCTCGGCCGCGGGTGCGCCCTCGTTCACCGAGGCGACGATGACGCCCCGGTCGCTCTCGAGATCGTTCGCGTCGGCGATGGCCGGCGTCACGCCCGTCCCGGCGATGCCCAGCGCCGGATGGGTGAACTCGCCGGTTTCGATCAGCGACGGGACGACGCGCTCGACGGCCATCGACGAGACGGCAAAGCCGATGTTCTCGGCGCCCTGGGCGGCGATGCCGGCGGTGTTCACGCCGACGACGTCACCGTCACAGGCGACGAGCGGGCCGCCGCTGTTGCCGGGGCTGATCGGCGCGTCGGTCTGGACGACGTTGGGAATCTGGAATCCGAATTGGGTCGGCATCGACCGGTTGAGCCCGCTGACGATGCCGTGGGTGATGGTCGCTTCGAGGCCGAACGGACTGCCCAGCGCCGCGACGCGTTCGCCGTGTTCGGTCTGGTTCTCGGCGACGGGCAGCGCTTCGACGTAATCGGGCGTCTCGTTCACCCGGACGACCGCCAGGTCGCTGTAGACGTCCGTGCCGACGACGGTGCCGTTCAGCGACTCTCCCTGCCTGAACTGGATAGTGACGTCAGAGGCGTTGCCCACGACGTGGGCGTTCGTGACGACGTAGCTCGCCGACCCGTTCTGGGCGGTCTGGTAGACGAATCCTGATCCCTGCCCGCGAGTCTGCTGGACCGAGACGACCGAGTCGATGGACTCCTCGTAGAGCGCGGTGTAGTCACACGCCCCGCCGGTCTGTTGCTGGGGCGCCGGTCCAGGTGACGCCGCGCCGACCGTGGCCGTCGCGACGCCACTGACGCTGAGCACCGCGATCAGTACGACTGCCGCAACGTACCCTGTTCTGTGTCGCATCGTTCGTTGGACGGCGGGACCACACAAACTGCCCGACGACCGTTTTTCGCGGTAACCCGACCGAAAGGTCCGGGCTAAACCGTTTCGGCGACGTTACTCGCGGTCGCGAACTCGTACTCCGACCCTACGTCTCACCGTCGTCGTCGTCGTCGCGTTCCCAGCGGTTTTCCGCCAGCACCGCCGTCGACCTGGCCCGGATCCGTCAGCTACAGGTAGGCGGACGCGGAATCACCGACTATGAGCGACACCGACCACGAGCACGGCCACGAGGAAGCGGAACGCCCGGACTACGACCCGAAGAACCCCGAACTTCCCTCCCGAGAACCGCCACTCCGGACGACGGCTCCCCAGAGCGAGTACACCTTCGGCCAGGTCACGACCGGTTTCGCCGTCCTCGCCGTCGGCCTCGCCCTGACGTTCGGCCTCGCACTCGCCCTGGTCTGACGAGGCGACGCGGTGGGGCTGACGGTGCGCGGCGTTCGATTTCAGGGCTGCGTTCTGGCCGTTCGCAGTCCCGTTTCTTCCAGCACCAAGCCAGCAGATTTACTCACTCGGTACACAGCCTCGTTGAGCAACCAGCGTCAGTCAGCGAGCGCCCAGGATACAGCATTTGTGCGTCGTCGAGGCGACATCGTCCAGGGTGTCAGACAGCCCCACTGATGGGGTATCCGAAAGGCCCTTATGGGGGCGTGGCGGAGATTGAACTGGACTAGGTCGGGGGGTTAGGCCCCCCTCCCTCGCCCGCACTATGGTCTTGAGCGGGGACCGAAACCGGGGGCGTCCGGTCTGCCGGGCGTGGACCCTGTGAGCCAACAGAGAAGCCTCGTCCGCCGGGGCCGACGGTCCGCGGGAGTACGCCTGCAGGGGCGTCCTGCCGCGGTTTACCGAGGGCAGTTCGTCAGGCGCGGAAGCGAGCAGCGAACCCTCGGACACTCGGCGCTCGTCGGATCGCGGGGTGGAGGAGGCGAACGGGACTACCCACGTCCGAACGCCGGGCAATTCCGGCGTCCGCCATTCGTACCGTTTTTCGACCGTCGAGCCGTTGCTCCGTGCTTCGAACCGTGCCTAACAGACAGTCTACGTACCAGCTACGAACGGGTTGGCCACATAAGCGGTACTTTCATTTCTATTCATATTGACATGGGTGTTATGACGACGCCGTCCGGGCGGCCGGAGCACCTCCTGGTGGTGGAGGACAATCCCGGCGACAGTCGCCTCATCGAGGAAGGCTTTCGCGAAGCGGGCTCAGAGGCGACACTCCACGTCGTCCCGACGGGCGAGGAAGCCCTCGATTTCGTCCACCGGCGTGGTGAGTACGAGACGGCGCCCGAACCGGACCTGATCCTGCTCGACTGGAACCTGCCGGCAACGGACGGCGAGGGGCTCCTGGCCGAGATCCAGGCCGCCTTCGACGACGTCCCGGTGGCGATCATGACCGGCTCGCAGGCCACGGAAGAAGCCATCAGGGCAGTGGCACCAGACGCGGCCGCCTACCTCACGAAACCGACGGAACCGACCGCCTACGTCGACCTGGTTCGCTCGATATTCTGACGCCGGCGGACGGAGAACGCCGGACGCTCTCTGTCTGCGCTTCGCTCGAACGTCGCCGCCGACGTGGACAAACTACTTTGTCCAGAGCCGCCTGGCCTTCCTATGGACGCAGAACGAACGCTGACGGTACTCCTGGTCGCGTTCACGGCCGGGTCGGTCACGCTGTTCGTCGTGTTGACCGTCGTCGGGTCGCTGACCGACGGCGCGGACCTGCTCAGATTCGGCCTCGCCAGCGTCGCCGCGCTGGTGGCCGCAGTGGCCGTCGGTCTCACGGTTCACCGGAACGCGTCGGCGGAGCAACTGACCGGCCGTTGACAGACGTTCGACAACGGAATCGCGAAAACCGGCGCGTGGTCAGTCGTCGGCGGGTTCGACGATGCCGTCGACGTTCGAGAGTTCGATGCCGCCGCCGATGGTCCGGTTCGGGTACGGGATGTTGATGCCTTCCGCGTCGAAGCGCTCCTTGACCGACTGGACGTACTCGGCGCGGACTTTCACGAAGTCCGACCGGCTCGGATTGTCGATCCAGATGCGGGACTGGAGTCCGACCGAGGAGTCGCCGAGTTCGACGAGCCTGACGGAGGGCGCCGGGTCGTCCATGATCCCCTCGTGGGCGTCGGCCTCCTCAAGGATTATCTCGGTCGCTTTGTCGATGTCGTCGTCGTAACCGATGCCGAAGTCGAACTTGAGTCGCAGCTGTTCCTTCGCGACGGGATTCTTGATGACGCCGTCGGTGAGCTGGGAGTTCGGCACCGTCAGGAGTTCGTTGTCGAACGTGCGCACGCGCGTCACCCGCAGCGAGATGTCCTCGACGACGCCGGAGTTGCCGTCCCACTCGATCCAGTCACCGATGCGGAACGGGCGGTCGGTGTAGATGAAGATACCCGCGACGAAGTTCTGGAGGACGTCCTGCATCGCGAAGCCGATGGCGAGCGTCGCCGCGGCGGCGATGGTCGCAAGCGACTGGAGGAAATTCCCGAAGCCGGCGAGGCCGAACGCGGTCGCCACCGCGACGAACACGATCAGGATGCCGACCAGTTTCTTGAGCGGTCGTCGGGCGTGGGCGTCGAGGTCGCGAGAGACGAGGACCCTGCTCACGATCGGCTGGACCACGGCGCGTCCGAGCAGGTATATCGCGACGAACACGGCGACAAACACCAGCGCCTTCGCCACTGGGTCGACGACCACGTCCGGCAGGACCCGTCCGAGCAGCTCGGCGACGAATCCCGAGGCGTCCTGCTGGAGCATCATTCGAATACGGCCGTGTGGCCACGCGTCTGGACCACCGTCGCACTGGCCTGCTCGGCCAGTTCATCCGCGAGTTCCTCGGTCGTCGTCCCACCGAGTGAGGACCGGAGGAACTTCACCTTCACCAGGGTCTCGTTGTCGAGCTGGTTGCGCAGTTCGTCGGCGACGGGGTCGATACCGCTCTTGCCGACACGGAGCGTCGCGTCGAGTTCGTGGATCTCCCGGGTTCGTTCGTCGCTGGTCATGTACTTCCCAGTCTTACCGACTCGAAGCGTTAAACACTTGCCCAACTGGTCGGGTGTGCCGAAGGTGCGACATTTGATCTGGGGTGCTAGTTCAGACGTCCGTGTACTGGAGCGCTCAATAGAGGTGAGCGACGTATCGATTGGTGGGTGATCGAACGAGAGCGGTAGGAGTGATACCCCAAACATTTCGAAAGCCCTCGGCGCGCTCGACGCGCGCTGAGCGGGATATCCTCGCTCCTTCGTCGCTCGGATAGGGCCCGTCTCAGCCCGCGCTACCCCGCCTCGCCCTTTCAGTCTGCTCTGTAGGATCGCTTCGTTGCGTCAGGGTCGGAGGGTATCAACCTTCGATACTGACTAACCAGTTTGGCGTCAAGACCGTTGCTTAACTCTCGATTTTGCTCCGGAAGCTCGATGTATTATCGCTGGATGTTGTTGTTCGATCCGGCTAATAATCGACCCGTAGAGTCGACGTACAAGCGATCCTACAGAGCATTTCAGTCCACCAGGTATCGTACCGCATTGCTCGCGCCACGGAGGCGCTCGCGGTTGAAACCACCAAACCTCCCCGGATTCGCGGCGTCCGCCGCGAATCACGCTTCCTTCCGCAACCGCCCGGCCGGGAGCGGCGTTCATGCCGCGACCAGGGAAGGGCAGGGCTGCCGTGCTGGCCCTGGAGGACTGAAAGGGCGAGGCAGGGTGGACGAAGCCCGGGCCCTCAAGCACCGAAGCGGAGTCGTTCGAAAGGCGCTCCGCGCCTTTCGTGATGACGAGAGAGCTTCGCTCTCTCGAACCACGAGGAGCGCAGCGGGTCCGCGCGAGTCGAGCCTGCCGAGGGCTTTCTGGGTGTTGCTGTCCCCCTTTCTTCCAACACCAAACCTGCAGAACCACCCGTTCCATAGACAAACGCATGTATCGAGAGACACGGCGTGACAACTCACCTGACCAGCACGAAAAGCACCCTCCCAAACGCTCACTCGTAGGGGTAGCGCGCCTGGGTCCCACAGTCACACGTTATAACGACGTGGCCGTCCTGCAGGCGGACGCGGGCGTTCTTCCCGGGGATCAGGTAGGCGTCACAGGAGTCACAGGTGAAACGTTTGAACTCGCGGGGGAGGCCGAGGCGGTTGCGTTCGGCGACCCTGCGGGCCCGGCGGACGTACTCGCGGGCGCGGTCGGTCTGGCCCTCGCCGGCGGCCTCCTTCGCGAACTCGTGGAGGCGGTCGATGCGCTCGTGCGCGATTTCGGTTTCGCCGGCGGTCATCGCCAGCTAGTCGGCCACCTCGTCGGGAATAGCTATCGCTTCGTCGCGATAGCCCCGGGGGGACGGCGAACAGCCGATCCGCGGGGATCCGATACATCTTTGTCGGAATGTGGAGGACGGAACACCGTGCGCGCGCTGAACTACCTGGAACTGGCGGGGAAACTGGACCGGAGCGGCATCGGCACGTCGGTGAAACACCAGCGGGAGGCGCTGGCCGACACCGGCGTCGACGTCGTCACCTCGCCGTGGAACGGCGGTGACCCGGTCCGGGCCGGCCTCGCGAAGCTCGGGGGCGACCGGTTCTTCGCCGACGTCGACGTGGTCCACTGCAACATGATCGGCCCCGGCACGATAGCGACCGCTCGCTACGCGATGCGGACCGACACGCCGCTGGTCCTCCACGCCCACGTCACGCGCGAGGACTTCCGAAACAGCTTCCGGGGGTCCAACGCCGTCGCGCCGGCGCTCGGCAGGTATTTGCGGTGGTTCTACTCCCAGGCCGACCTCGTCCTCTGCCCGAGCGAGTACACGAGAGGCGTCCTCGAATCCTACCCCATCGACGCGCCAATCCGGCCCATCACGAACGGCATCGACCTGGGACGACTCGACGGGTTCGAGGGATTCCGCGAGGAGTACCGCGAGCGCTACGACGTGGAGGGGATGGGCGTGTTCGCCGTCGGTAACGTCTTCGAGCGCAAGGGGCTCTCGACGTTCTGTCGCGTCGCCCGGCGGACCGACTACGACTTCACCTGGTACGGTACCTACGAGAGCGGTCCGAGCGCCTCGTCGACGGTCCGCAAGTGGACGAAGAATCCGCCCGAGAACGTCACGTTCACCGGCTGGGTCGACGACATCCGTGGGGCCTACGGCGCGGGCGACGTGTTCATGTTCCCCGCGAAGGTCGAGAACCAGGGCATCGTCGTCCTGGAGGCGATGGCATGCGGGAAGGCCGTCGTCCTCTCGGACATCCCCGTCTTCCGCGAGTTCTACGAGGACGGCCACGACTGCCTGATCTGTTCCTCGGAGGCCGAGTTCGCCGACGCGCTGGACAGACTCGCCGAGAACCCCGGTCTGCGCGAGCGCCTCGGCGAGAACGCCCGCGAGACGGCCGCCGAGCACGGCCTCGACCGCGTCGGAACCACGCTCGAATCGCTGTACGCTGACCTGATCTGAAGGGTGGGGACTAGGCACGCGAGCCCTACCCGGCGTCCCGTCGTTTCGCACCGACGCGACTATCGGATTGCCAGTACCGGACCGCTCGCATCGAACGTGGACAGTTCCACGTACGCATCCACCATCCGGATGGAAAGAACAACCATTTAGCCACTGGTCGGGAAATCCCTCTCCGATGGAACTTCCGCGCGTCGCCGCGTTCACGGACACCTATCTCCCTACCGTGAACGGCGTCACCTACACGGTCAAGACGTGGCGCGAGCGATGGGCCGGCCGCGGCAGTCACATGGACGTCGTCTACCCGCGGAGCGACCACGTGGCCTCCGCGGGCGAACACCCGGTGTCCAGTCTCCCCTTTCCGTTCTACGACGGCTTCAGGGTGGGCGTCCCGCAGATTCCCGAGGCGGTCAGTCAGGCCGACGTCGTCCACGCGCACACGCCCTTCAGCCTCGGTGTGGGAGGCTATCGCCTCTCGCGTCGCCTCGACGTCCCGCTCGTCGCCTCCTACCACACGCCGATCAGCGAGTACGCCTCCTACATCTCTTTCAACGGCGCCGTCGAGAAGGCCGTCCGCTGCTCGGCCTCGCGATACGAGCGCTGGTTCCTCGACCGGGCCGACCTCATCGTCGCGCCCAGCGAGCGCACCGCCGAGCACGTCCGCGAGAACGTCGGCGTCGCGACGCCCGTCGAGGTGGTGGCCAACGGCGTCGACGTCGAGTTCTTCAGCCCCGTCGAGACCGACTCGTTCCGGGAGCGCTACGACCTGCCCGAGGGCCCGCTCGTGGGGTACACCGGCCGCCACGGCTACGAGAAGTGTCTCGACGACGTCGTCGACGCCGTCGACGGACTCGACGTGACGCTGGTGTTCGGCGGAGACGGCCCGGCCCGCGAGGACCTCGAACGCAAAGCGGCCGCCGTCGGCGTCGACGCCCGATTCCTCGGCTTCCTCGACCGGGAGGAACTCCCCCAGTTCTACAGCGCACTCGACGTGTTCGCCTTCCCCAGCCCCGTCGAGACGGAGGGGCTCGTCGCGATGGAGGCCAACGCCTGCGGGACGCCCGTCGTCGGCGTGGACAGCGGCGCGCTGAGCGACACCATCGTCGACGGCAAGACCGGCTTCACATACCCCGAGGGAGACATCGACGCGTTCCGCGGCGACATCGAGCGCGCGCTGGCCGAGTACGACGACCTCCGGGAGACCTGCCTCGACCACCGCGAGACAGTGAGCGTCGAACACTCGGTCGACCGCCTCGCGGACGTGTACGGCCGCATCTGAGTCGGACCCGAACCAGCGAAAAACCTCTCGGCAGTACAGACGATCGACTGAGTGCCCCCGTCGGACGATTTGACAACTAACTGGAAGTCGAAACGGCCACAAGGCCCCGCGTCGAACGCCCCCGTATGGGACTGGGAAGCACGGCCAAGAAAGTGCAGAAACTGGCCGACGTGGCCGAGAAGACGTACAAGCGGCTCAACGAACTGCGAGAACAGGTACAGGACGTCCGCTCGACCGTCGACGAGACGGGCGAACGCGTCGAAACCCTCGAAACTGAACTGGCGAAACAGCGAGCGATTCTCGACGCCGTCGCCGGGGAACTGGATCTCGACGCGGACGCCATCGCCGCAGACGTCGACGCGAACACCGGGGATTCGACCACCGAGGAGTCCGTGACTGGCGAATCCGGGACAGAACCGGAGACTACCGCGACGACCGAGGACTAGACCAGCCGCTCGTGTTCGACCTTCATACATCTGTCCTGAACGACGGTGAGGCCGGCGTCTTCGGCCCGCTGGGCCGCCTCGTCGTCTTCGATGCCTAACTGCAGCCAGACGGCTGTCACGTCGTCGCGCTCCAGAGTCTCGTCGACGATGCCTTCGACCTCCTCGCTCGGTCGGAACACGTCCACGACGTCGATTTCGTCCGGCACGTCCGTCAGAGAATCGCAGGCTCGCTCGCCCAGGATTTCGTCCGCGAACGGGTTGACGGGAACGATCCGGTATCCCTGCTTCTGGAGGTAGGCCGGAACGTCGTGGGCGGCCTTGCCCGGCGTCGTCGAACAGCCGACGACGGCGATGGTGTCGGCGTCGAGTATCTCTTGGAGTGCGTCGTCAGATTCGACTGGCATACACGAATCGAGGGGCGGCGCGCAAAAAAGGATGCTGGGCGTCCTGCCGAACCTTGTGAGGCAGGGCTCGATAGAGGAGCCCAGCGAGTCCGCCGGGATCAATGCTCGGGTATCCCGCTGTCCCCGTCGGCCGTGGGTAGGTCGACCGACAGCGACCCGTCGAGGTCGGTCTCTATGACGCCGTCGAACAGTTCGCGGATGGTGCCCATCGCCTCCTCGTCGTGGACCGTCGACTCGACGATGGCGACGCCGACGGCGTCGACCTCCTCGATACGCGTCGTGAGCGCGTGGAGGAACCGGAAGACGGTCTGGAGTGAGGTGTACTGGAGCAGCGTCGTGATGGAGTTCAACAGGACGCGGTTGCGCTCGACCCCGTGTTCGCACTGGAAGTACTCGATGGACTCGGCGAACTTGATCCCGATGCCGGTCATGTCCGTCGGGGATGACGCGTAGCGGACCCGGTCGGTGTCCGTCGGTGAGCCGCCTACGTGTTTGGTGACGCAGTCGACGATACCCAGCAGGTCGTCGTCGCCGCTCGCAGACGCGAACACCTCCTCGACCCGTTCGGCCGAGTCGTGCGTCGAGATGACGATAGCCCCCTCGCCGGCTGCCATGCCGTGGCGGAGTATCTCGCGTCCCAGCCGGCGCTTGCCGGTCAACGGTGGCCCGGTGACGAGCACGTTCGTCCCGGGACGGACCGATGCTCCGTCCAGTCGACCACCGAGGGTGTAGCTCACAGGTGGTCCCCCCACAGTCCGTTCGAGTCGAATTCCCGCACTGGTGAAGTGGTGTCAGTCGGCTCGTATATCCTTTTCGTCGTGACGTAACACGTGACACCCCCACTTCGAACCGGGGAGTTTAAACCGGAACCGCAGTATAGCAGTTGGTACAGGGCGCTTAGCTCAGCCTGGACAGAGTGCATGGCTTCGGACCATGTTGTCGGGGGTTCAAATCCCTCAGCGCTCGTCGTTCTGTCGCTCGCGAATTCGCGAGCGACGACGTCGTCTTTCTGTGGGATTTGAACCCTGCCAGTCGCGCGCAGCGAAGCGAGCACGTCTGGCTTCGGTTCAAATCCCTCAGCGCTCGTGATTTTGTGAGAAACGGACGTGACGAACAAAGAGAGTGTGCGTTTCCTCGCAGACCTACACACGTAGTGTGGGGGTCGAGGCGACCCAACTGGTGTTGGAAGAGGGCCTATCCGACATTCCACCGTGGTCACAGATATGGAACCCACGCAGGAGCTCACCGCCGAGAAGGCCGGGGACGGCAGACGTCGCGAGCGAGCCAGCGAGAACGTCATCGATGCGGTCGCAGCCGCCAGGGACGTCGACCCCCTCGAACTGGAACCGCTGTACTCAGTCGTCGACCCGGACGCGCTGTTCCGGCAGTCGGGAGAGTCCTCGGCGGCGGTGACGCTCCACTTCACGATGGAAGGGTGCGAAGTCGTCGTCCACAACGATGGAGAGGTGCTGGTGGTCCCGCCCCTGGAACTGGAAGACGGTCCCGCTGCGGTCGTGGTTCAGGACTGAGACGACGGTCCGACAGAGCCCTCCTCACGGGCACGACGCGCAGGGGTGTGTCGGGGTGGGTCGAGACGTCGCTCGAATCCAGTACGGTCCGCTGTACTGTAGTGCGTCGGTTAAAGGTGGAATTCCGGGCGTATTCTCATTCGATTCCGTCGGAAGATTGTTGTAAGAAGGTTGGTTTGGTGGGGTCATGTATTCCGAACGTGCTGGGATACCGGCCGCTGGGGGACGAATAGATGGCTCAGACTAGAGAGCAACCGGTCGAGAGCTCGGCGTCAGTCTCGTACGTCTGCGACGATTGCGGGCGCGTTCACAACCGGAACAACCCCCCGTGCAACGACTGTGGCTCGATGAACCTCTCCTCGAAGGCGATGGCCGAGAACCCGTCGCTACAGATAGACGAAAGCGAGTCACGCGAACTGGTTCGGAACGCCAGAAACGAAATAACCGGACTGGCGATTCTCGTCTACGTCGTCGGGCTTGCGAGTATCGCCCTGGGAGCGATACGAGTCGTCGAGGGCAGCGCGCTCTTCGGGCCCGCCTTGTTCGCGGCCGGCGTCGTCGCGACGCCCGCAACGCGACGGCGGATAGAACGACAGTTCTCACGCCACCTGTCTCCGGTGACCGTGCTCGGCGTCTATCTCGCGCTGTTCGTCGGCGGACTCGCGCTCGAACTGTCGCTCTGAACTGACGCCTACCGCGAAACGCCGGTCTCGGCACGGACGTCTCGCGAGGACCGGCCGACTTCGACGCCGTAGGCACCGGCGTCGACCGTCCAGCCGTCCGACTCGTCGTAGCGACGGAAGGCCAGGTCGTCGAGTGCGACGTCGACCGTAACCGAGTGGCCGGCGGGGATTTCGACGGCGGTGTGTCCGGCGAACTCCCGCCGTGGTCGGTCGACGTCCGCGACGCGCGGCGGACGGACGTACGCCTGAACGACTTCGCGGCCGTCTCGCTCACTGATGTTCTCGACGGTGACGCGGACCGTCTCGTCGTCGACCATCACGACGTCTTGGTAGTCGAACTCGGCGTAAGAGAGGCCGTGACCGAAGGGGTAGGTCAGTTCGGCGTCTGTGGCGTCGAAGTGGCGGTAGCCGACGAAGACGCCCTCTTCGTAGTGGACCTCGTCGTTGACGCCGGGGTACTGGTGGGGCTCCGTCGCCGGATACTCCGACTCGGGAGCGAAGGTGACCGGGAGGCGTCCGGCGGCGTCGGCGTCGCCGTAGAGCACCGAGGCGACGGCGTCACCGTCGGCCTGGCCGGGGTACACGACTCGACGACGGCGGCGACGTCGTCACGCCACGGGAGTTCGACCGGCCCACTGGACTGGAGGACGACGACGGTCCGGTCGCTCGCCGCGGCCACCGCCTCGACGAGTTCGTCCTGCTCGCCGGGCAGGCGGAGGTCCTCGCGGTCTTCGGCCTCGGTCGTGGCGTCCTGCACGACGACGACGGCGACGTCGGCCGATCGGGCCGCCTCGACCGCGTCGTCGAGAGCGACGGACGCCGAATCGGTGTCGGGATCTGCGTCGGTCACGGTCTCGTCGTCGCCGAAGATGTCGTCGAAGAACGACGGGATATCGATCTCGGGGACGCCCTGGGCGTAGGTGACCATTCCGTCGGATCGCTCCCGGATCCCGTCGACGGTCGCGGTCTCCTCGAACGCCGTCATCTCCGAGGACCCGCCGCCGCCGAGCATTGCGACGTTTGCCGCAGGGCCGACCACCGCCAGGTCCGCGTCGTCGTCGAGCGGAAGGGCGTCGTCGTTTTCGAGCAGGACGGTGCCACGGGTCGCGACCTCCTCGGCGATTTCGCGGTGTTCAGGGGTGTCGATCTCCCCCTCCTTTCGTTCGCCGTCAAGGACGCCGAACCGCTCCATCTGACCGAGGACGCGGGCGACCATGTCGTCGAGGCGTTCCTCGGGCACGTCGCCGGCGTCGATGGCCTCGTCGAGCGGTTCGGCGAACAGACGCGTGCCGGCGGTCTCCGGCGTCGGGAGCGCGTCGGCATTTCCGAAGTCGATGTCGGAGAGCTCCTGGTCCGGCATGCCGAAGGCCTCCATCATCTCCTCGCCCGTGATACCTGGCATCTCCAGGTCGAGACCGGCGGTGGCGGCGCCGACGGTGCTCTCCGTACCGAACCAGTCGGACATAACGAAGCCCTCGAACCCCCACTCGTCTTTCAGAATCTCCGTCAACAGTCGCCGGTGGTCGCTCACGTGCGTCCCGTTCACGCAATTGTAGGATGTCATCATCGCTCCGGCTCCCGCATCGGCGGCGGCCCGGAAGCCCGGCAGGTAGCACTCGCGGAGGGCCCGTTCGTCGACTTCGGCGCTGACCCTGGTACGTCTGGTTTCCTGGTTGTTCGCGACGAAGTGTTTCGGCGTCGCGACGACGTCCTCGGACTGGAGACCCTCGACGACGGCGGCGGCGAAGGCGCCGGTGAGCACGGGGTCTTCCGAGAAGTATTCGAAGTTGCGACCGCAGTGGGGGACCCGGATCAGGTTGAGCCCCGGTCCGAGGAGAACGTCCTGGTCCCGCGCGTTCGCCTCGCGGCCGATGGCCGCGCCCTGCTGTCGCCCGAGTTCGTCGTCGAACGTCGCCGCGAGCGCGACCGACGCCGGGAACGCCGTCGCGGCCTGGCCGGGGGTTCTGACGCCGAGCGGGCCGTCGGCCAGTTTCAGTTCGGGCACGCCGAGTCGGTCCACGCCGGGGAGATACCCCGTCGCCGTTCCGTCCGGGTCGGGCGCGCCGTGGACGAGTTCCAGCTTCTCCGCGCGAGTGAGCGATTCGACCAAGTCCGCGATCCGATCGCTGTGGTCCATGATTGACTGACTATTCAGTCAATCCCCACTTAATTGTTGCTGGCGCCGTTCACCGGACACCTCCCGGTGTGGGGGAGGCTAGTCAGGTGAGAGGTCCGTCGGATTCTCGACCGCCGGTGACCTACCGGTCCGCGTCCGACGCTTCGAGACCGGTTACCTCGATAGCTTCGGCGCGCGATTCCTGGCGAGACGACCTGTTGAGCCCCCACTGGGTCATCGCGACGCCGATCCAGAACACGGCAAGCAAGCTCTGGCGCGTCGCGTCGTCGGTGGAACCGGCCAGGAGCGTCCGCCTGGCTCGAACCGCAGTGATTGCCCCGATAAATCCAGCGAGGGCACCCGAATGCAGCGCTCTGCGGGCGTAGTCGATAGCCGTCGATGATACGCCGTTCGTCTCCGTACTGGGCCGCTGGCGCTCGGGAGACTCCGGTCCGGTCCGTGCCGTCTGTGATCGTTCCATCGTACGTCCGAGTTCGGATGCCCGACGCATACTTCCGTCGGTTAGCCAACACGTCTGCCGGTACCCCAGGCTCGCGACAAGCTGTCTCGCGGGGGACAGGGGCAAGACCCCGTTTCCCCCGAATTCGGCAACTTCACCGTCAGGGTCGCCGTCGGCCTTCCGTGGCGGGTCCGAACCGGCCTACTCGGAGTACCCTTCCTGGAGAAAACTCCCCTCCGTCTCGTAGACGGACAGGAGTTCCGCGACGAACTCCTCGGGCGTCTCGTCGTCTTCGAGGTGTCGTTCGATGCGCGCTCCCAGTTCGTCGTCGAGTTCGAGTTCGTAGGTCATGGGTGGTCTCTCCTGCAGTGGTCTCGCCCGGTGCGTCTCGACAGACGTGGCCTGGCGACAAAAATCGTCCGTCGGTTCCGTCGATACCGGTACGGATCGGATGGAGCGGTTGGTCCGACTCGCCGTCGTCGGTCACTCGCCGTCGTCGGGAACGTCGCGGACCTCGTAGCTGACGTTCTGGTCCCGGAGGCTGTCGGTGTGGGCGGACAGGCGGTCCGCCGTCGCGACGAGCAACACGTCGAGCCCCTTCGTCGCCGCCTCGCGGACGGCCTCCGGGGTCGCAAACCGGATGTCGATCGAGAGGTCGGCCCGTCGCGCCGCGACGATGGCTTCGTTCCCGGCGACGGCAACGAGGCCGTGATCGTCGGCGAAACCGACGACGGCATCGGTATTCACCATCCCACTTCCACCGTCCTCGATCCGCGGGACGGAGACGATCGTCACCGCGCCGTACTCGTAATCGACGACGCCGTCGAAGTCCGTCACGCCGACGTCCTCGCCAGACGCGGCGTCGGTGGCTGCAACTCCGGTTGCACTTCCCGCCGCGCCCGGCGTCGCGTGGAGGATCCCGTCCCGCATCGATAACGAGACGCGTTCCCCCTCGCGTATCTCGCCGGTTGCGACGGCTGCGTCGATGTCGACCTGGCCCACGACGTCGTCGGAGACGTGGTCGACGAACTCCCTGAGTTCGGTCGTGTGAGAGATGAGCCAGTCGACGCCCTCCTTGGTGACCTCGTACCGCCCGCGGCCGAGTTTGTGGACGTACTCTCGTTCGACCAGGTCCTGGAGGTAGTTGCTGACCGCCTGGGACGTGATGCCGATCACGTCGGCGATCTCCTGCTGGCTGACCGCCGGCTGGCGGTCCGCTATCTGGACGAGGATCTGGTACTGCGTCGCGTTGCGCTTGTTCCGGAGGACCGACGCACTCGTCCCGGACGTGGCGTCTTTCGCCATCAAGTACGGGTCGGGAGTCGACGTGCAAATAGCTTTGCGTTAGTTCTCACCTCGTTGCTCCAGACACCGCCAGACAGCGACGAAGTGCAAATTTCATTGAGAATGGACAACTATGCTTGCTCGGCAGATCACGAGGATTGCAGTAGCCGACGCCCCGCGTCGCGGTCGCCACCGATCAGCGTCGTCGCCCCACCAGTCACCCAGCAGACAGTCGAGAACGACAGTTCAGGGTGTCGAGTGTGAACTGGACGCACATGGACGTCGGTATCCATCGGTCGGTCCGGCGGGTGTTCCCGCCGGACCACCTCCATGAGTTGATCAGCGATCTCGGGTCGGTCGCCGTGGTGCCGGACGACCGACCTGTCGAGGACTGCGACGCGCTGGTCACCTTCGACTACGGCCCCGCGTTTCTCGACGCCGACCTCGACTGGGTCCATTCGATTCAGGCCGGCGTCGACCGGTTCCCGTTCGAGGATCTGTCGCGACACGGCGTCCGATTGTCGAACAGCACCGGCATCCACGGCGACGCCGTCGGCCTCGGGACGCTCGGACAGGGGGTCGCCAGCCGGGCAGACTGCCTGGGCATGCACGTCACGGGCGTCCGACGGACGCCGACGCCCGTCGACCACGTCGAACGGGTCTACATGCCGGCGGACCTGACGGACGCCGTCGCCGAGGCGCGGTTCGTCGTCCTCACCGCCCGCTCACCGACGACACGCGGGGACTGATCCGCGAGGCGGAACTCGACGCGATGCGCGAGGACGCCTACATTATCAACGTCGCCCGCGGCGCCGTCGTCGACCAGGCCGCCCTCGTCGACGCGCTCGGATCGGGCGCCATCGCCGGCGCCGCGCTGGACGTCTTCGAGGAAGAACCACTCCCCGAATTCTCGCCGCTCTGGGCGATGGACGACGTCATCGTCACCCCACACGCCGCGGCCGCGACGCGGGACTACGCCGACCGTATCGCAGACCTGGTCCGGGAGAACTATCGTCGATTGGCAAGCGGCGAGTCGCTGGCGAACGCGGTCGTGTGAATCCCGACGCACCGCGTCCGTGCTCCGGGACTAGACGTCGTCCCAGCTATCGCGACACTCGTCGTCGCAGAAGTGGCGCGTCTTCACCGTTCCGTCTTCGACCCAGGTGGTCACCCGGTGGGTCGATTCCATCGCGACCGTCGTCCCACACGTCGCACAGTCCGGCGCGTCGGACTCGTCGACGTCCTCGTTGAGGTCCGATGTCGGATCTACCATTATCTCTGTACGGGAAAGGAAGCCACCTTAACCCACCGATTCGGGCTGGTGGAACCACGCGAGATTAGCGGTCCCGCGTCACCGATTCGCCGGGCCTGGACACTGCGCCGGTCGACAGCGTCACGCCGGGGTTGATGCTGGTGTTGATACCGGTCTTGACGCCATCGCCCGCGACGACGCCGAACTTTCGGCGACCGGTCGAGACGCGTTCACCTTTGACGGTGTGGGAGACGTCGGCGTCGTCGTGACGCAGGTTCGCGACTTGCGTCCCGGCGCCGAAGTTGACGCCGATTCCGAGGACGCTGTCGCCGACGTAGGAGACGTGTGGGACGGCCGACCCGGCGCGAATCACCGAGTTCTTGATTTCGACGCCGTGGCCGACGTGGGTGTCCTCGCCGAGCATCGTCGCGCCGCGGACGTAAGCGTTCGGTCCGATTTCGGCGCCCGATCGCACGAGCACCGGCCCCTCGACGACGACGCCGGACTCGATAGTGGCGCCTTCCGCCACGACGACGTCGCCGCGCAGTTCCGCGTCGCCGAGCACCTCCCCGTCGACGCGGCGGTCGAGTTCGCCCAGTTTCCACTCGTTGGCCGCCAGCAGTTCCCAGGGGCGGCCACAGCCGAGCCACCGGTCGACTTCGACAGTCCCGACGGAGCGCTCGTCGATCGCGCGGGCCAGAACGTCGGTTATCTCGTACTCGCCGCGCTCGCTCATCTCCACGTCGAGCCAGTCCCTCGCCTCGGCGGGGAAGACGTAGGCACCGACGTTGACCAGGTCGCTCGGCGGGTCGGCCGGTTTCTCGACAATGCCGGTGACGACGCCGTCGTCGAGTTCGAACACGCCGTAGCTCGTCGGGTCGTCGGCCCGATAGGTCCCCACCACCGGGCCGCGCTCGCCGGCCTCGACGAGTTCCGCCACGCTCTCGTCGTCGTAGAGGTCGTCGCCGTTGAGGACGATGAACGCGCCCTCGAGGTGCTCGCGCGCCGACCGGACGGCGTGAGCGGTTCCGAGTTGCTCCTCCTGGACGGCGTAGTCCACCGGGACGTCCCGGTACTCGTCGCCGAAGTAGTTCCGAACTTCCTCGGCTTCGTAGCCCACGACGAGGACCAGGTCCGTGACGCCGGCGTCGACGGCGGCGTCGACCGTGTGCGCGACGAGCGGCCGGTCGGCGACGGGCAACATCGGCTTCGGCGTCGACTCCGTCAGCGGCCGCATCCTGGTTCCCTCACCCGCGGCGAGGATGACTGCTTGCATGCCCGACAGGTCGAAGGGACCCGGTAAATGCCTACCGCCATTCGCACGACGACGGGTCTCGACCGCGTCACGAATCGGTTCACAGTAGCGCTCCAATCCCCGCACCATTCCGACCATTGACAGGACCCTGAACACGCAGGCCGTCTGATGAAGTCCGTCATTCCCCTACCAGCACACGCTATGTCCTTCGCAGAGACCGTCTCCAAGATCGACCGGCTGAGCGACGACCAGCGCGACTGCATCGAGAACTGCAACGAGGCGACGGAGGTGTGCGAGTGGTGCGCCGACGAGTGCCTCGGCGACGCAGACATGGAGGAATGTGCCCGCCTCTGTCGCGACGTCGCCGACATCGCTTCCCTGCACGCCCGGTTCATGGCCCGCGGGTCGGAGTACAGCAGCGACCTCGCCGAGACCTGCGCCGAGGCCTGCGAGGCCTGTGCCGACGAGTGCAGCCAGCACGATGCCGACCACTGCCAGGTCTGTGCCGACGTCCTCCGTGAGTGCGCGGAGAGCTGCCGGAAGATGGCCGGCGCGTAGGGGTCCTGTCCGAGTTCCTGCGATTTTTCGACCGGCGTCGCTCACCGAAAGTCGCAGACCTATCCAGAACCCAGAGGGCGACGACGCCTCGAACGCTGGTTGTTTACAGGTCACCGGACCTACCGGAATCCATGACGACCTTCGACCCCGAGAAGTTCGAGGACAAGTACGTCCACTACATGGACGAGCTCCAGACTGCGTACCACGACGCGTACCAGCACTTCCACGGCCGGTACGATTCGTCGCTCCTCAAGGCCATCGACCGCCAGGTGCTCGACGGGAGCGAACCGTTCTACGAAGGCGACGGCGAGTTCCGCGTCGAACTCCCCGAGAATCCACGCGAGCGAGTCGGTGATCTTGCTGTCAGCGACGAGCGGTTCGACGAAGTCCTCCGGGAGTTCGCCGACCAGATCGAAATCGAGTTGCGGCGCGTCTTCGGGTTCGAGGAGGAGTGAGCGGAGCCAGTACCGACGAACTGACGTAAGAAGTGAATGCTCGGTCGGGGATTTGAACCACGCCCAGACGGTCCTGCTCGTTCGCTTCGCTCACTGTGCGGGCTGCGGCTGGTCTACTTCAAAGCCCGCTCCCTGCGCGTGGATGATTCTCGCTCTCGTTGGTCGCTCGAAAATCCATGCTCGGTCGGGGATTTGAACCGAGGCGAGACGGTCCGGGCGTGCGGCCTCGCTTCGCTCGGCCGGTCCGGGCTGCGACTCGCGTGTTCAAATCACCGTTGAGCATTCGCTCCTCACCTACGTTCGTCGCAGAATGCTCGGTCGGGGATTTGAACCCCGGTCATCGGCTCGAAAGGCCGAAATGATTGGCCGGACTACACCAACCGAGCACTGCAATAGAATGGTTCGGCTGGGGGTATAAAAAATCGTCTTTCTTCGTCGGGTATGCAAGGGCGTCACTTGCATCCCCGATGGTCACCGCGCGTGCACCGCTCGCCGGACAGTTCAACCGAAAATCGGCTCGGTCGGCCAGTCGTCCTACGCGAGCGCGCTACCTGCTCGAATTATCGCCTTCTCGCCGAACGCCGGCCCGACGAACTGCATCCCGACCGGGAGGCCGTCGCTGGTCTCCTCGATAGGGACCGAGATGGCGGGCAAGTCGGCGAGGTTCACCGGCGTCGTGTTGGCGTCGGCGAGGTACAGCGCCATCGGGTCTTCCAGGTTCTCGCCCTGCTCCATGGGCGGGACGGGCATCGTCGGCGCGGCCAGCACGTCCGCGTCGGAGAGGGACTCGTCGAAGTCCTGTTTGACCCAGGCGCGGGCGTCCTGGGCCTGTTTGTAGTACTTGTCGTGGTAGCCCGCCGAGAGAGCGTACGTCCCGAGGACGACGCGGCGCTTGACCTCCTCGCCGAAGCCCTCCTCGCGCGTCTCGGCGAACGCTTCGTTCCAGTTGCCGTCGGAGTCACTGGAGTAGCCGTAGCGGACGCCGTCGAAGCGGGCGAGGTTCGAAGAGGCCTCCGACATCGCGATGACGTAGTAGGCCTCGACGGCGTGCTCGACGGAGGGGAGGTCGACGTCGTGGTACGACGCGCCCTGCGATTCGAGGTCGTCGATGGCCGACCAGAACGAGTCGGTCACTTCCTCGTCGGCGGGTTCGACCAGTTCTGTCGGGACGCCGATGGAGAGGCCGTCGACGTCGCCGTCCGCCGCGGCGGCGAAGTCGTAGTCGGTGTCGTGCTCCGTCGCGTCTTCGGTGGTTGCGTCGTTCGGGTCCGGGCCGGCGACGACCTCCAGCAGTTCGGCGGCCTCCTCGACGGTAGGCGCGATGGGACCGATCTGTTCGAGGCTGTTGGCGTAGGCGACGAGTCCGTACCGCGAGACGAGGCCGTACGTCGGTTTGATGCCGACGACGCCGCAGAAAGCGGCGGGGTTTCGGACCGAGCCACCGGTATCAGTCCCCAGTGCGTAGTCGGCGTCACCCGCGGCGACGACGGCGGCCGACCCGCCCGAGGACCCGCCGGGAACGTGGCCTGGCGCGGCGGGGTTATCGGTCGGGCCGAACGCCGACGTCTCGGTCGTGCTCCCCATCCCGAACTCGTCCATGTTCGTCTTGCCGGTGATGGTCGCGCCGGCCTGCTTCAGGCGCTCGACGACGGTGGCGTCGTACGGCGGGACGTAGTCCGCCAGCATCGCGGAGCCACAGGTCGTCCGGACGCCCGCCGTCGAGATGTTGTCCTTGACAGCGACCGTCTTGCCCGCGAGCGGCCCGTCCTCGGCGCCCGCTATCTCCGTCGCGGTGACGTAGCCGTTGTAGTCGGTGGCGTCGTCCGTGACGTCGACGGCGTCGGCGGGATCCGTCGCCATGATCAGGACACCTTCGGCCCTTTGAAGTGGCCTTCCTCGGACTCCGGTGCGTTCTGGAGGGCCGCTTCCTGACTGAGACAGTCGTGCGGTTCGTCCGGGCGCATCACGTTCGCCAGTTCCTCGTCCCGGTCGACTTCGGGGACCGCGTCCAGACGGTCGAATGACTCGAGGATGTCGGCGAACTGGTCGGTGAACCGGTCGACCTCCTCGTCGTCGAGGTCGACCCGGGCTAGATCCGCGACGTGGCGGACGTCCTCCGGGTCGACGGCGTCGTCGCTCATATCGCTTCGAAGCGCTGGCCCAGCGGTAAGCGTTTCGATACCGTGAGTGTGGGATCTGACGGCAGATAGCCGGGGAACAAGTTGGGAGCAAACGACACATATGAAAATGCAAATATGAGTTTCCAAATCGAAAACAGGCCTTCACAGATAGGGAATGACTTTAAGTTCTGACACTCACAATATGTCTACTGCACAGTGAATTTTGCGGGTGTCCGACCCGTCAGTCAGCAATCAATGACAGACACTACCATCCGGCGTTACACGAGCGAGGAGGAGGGCGACGAGGAGAGCCGAGCGGACGAAACGCAAGGAGAGCAGGTGGTCTGTCCGGAATGTAGCGGAAACCTCGTTTCGGACGGCGAGCGGGGCGAGACGGTGTGTGAGGACTGCGGACTCGTGGTCGACGAGGACGAAATCGACCCTGGTCCGGAGTGGCGTGCGTTCGACGCCGCGGAGAAAGACCAGAAGTCCCGCGTCGGCGCCCCGACGACCAACATGATGCACGACAAGGGGCTGTCGACCAACATCGGCTGGCAGGACAAGGACGCCTACGGCAACTCCCTGTCCTCGCGGCAGCGCGAGAAGATGCAGCGCCTCCGTACCTGGAACGAGCGGTTCCGCACCCGGGACTCCAAGGAGCGCAACCTCAAGCAGGCGCTCGGCGAGATCGACCGCATGGCCAGCGCCCTCGGCCTGCCCGAGAACGTCCGCGAGACGGCGTCGGTCATCTACCGCCGCGCACTCGACGACGACCTGCTTCCGGGGCGCTCCATCGAGGGCGTCGCGACGGCGTCGCTGTACGCCGCCGCTCGACAGGCCGGAACTCCCCGGTCGCTCGACGAGTTGACAGCCGTCTCCCGCGTCGAGAAAGACGAGATCGCCCGCACGTACCGGTACGTCATCCGCGAACTCGGCCTGGAGATCCAGCCCGCGGACCCGGAGAGCTACGTTCCCCGCTTCGCCAGCGACCTGGACCTCTCCGAGGAAGTGGAGCGCCGGGCTCGACAGCTCCTCCAGAACGCAAAAGCCGAGGGGGTCCATTCCGGGAAGTCCCCCGTCGGACTCGCCGCCGCAGCGGTGTACGCCGCGTCGTTGCTCACCAACGAGAAGGTGACCCAGAGCCAGGTCAGTGACGTCGCGAACATCTCGGAAGTGACCATCCGCAACCGCTATCACGAGCTCCTGGAGACCGAAGAAGACATCCAGGCGGTCTGAGGCGGCTTTTCCGATCAGATCGAAACGCCAATCTCCCCCGTCGCCGTCCGCGGTTGCATGGAGACGACGCGACATGTTACCGCGACCGTCTACGTCGTCCACCCGAACGACGACGGTGACGCAGTCGCCCTACACGAACACGACAAGCACGGGCTCTGGCTCGCCCCTGGCGGCCACGTCGAACGCGACGAACTCCCCCACGAGACCGGGCTCCGCGAGGTCAGGGAAGAGCTCGGCTTCGACGTGGAACTCGTCGCCGACCGGGACGACGTCGAGAGTGAGACCACCCGGTCGCTCCCCCAGCCCGCCCACGTGCAACTGGCCGACATCAACGTCACCGACGAGGGCGTCGGCCACCAGCACGTCGACCTGATTTACTACGCCGAGGCCCCGCACCGCGATATCGACCCCGAACCCGGCGAACAGCCGGCCGGCCACTGGGACTGGGTCACAAAGACGGAGCTGGCCGACCGCGAGGAGATTCCACCCGACGTGAGCGAAATCGGCCGGCGAGCGATCCGGACTGTCGCCGAGTCGTAGCACCAGGGAAAAGACGGCTCGCCTCCAATTCGGACCCATGTCACGACGGTGTCCAGACTGCGGTGTCGAGATGGGCGAAGTCAACTTCCAGATGAGCAACGCCTACCACCCCAACGTGAAACTGCCGGAGCGAAGCGAGGGTATTCTCGGATCCATCGGCGTGAAGGAGCGCCGCGACGTCTCGACGGTCATGTGCCCCGAGTGCGGACTGCTCCGGTTCTACGCGGACCTCGAATGATTCGCGACGTCGTCTCCGCAGCTTGAAGTGGGAAGGCGGGACCAGCGGGCGTGTGCGCTGAGGACAATCCCGTGGCGGCCTCGCGACGCCGGCGGCACACCGTCACGGGTAGCGACTGTGCCGTCCGTTCGCTACAGGAGCGACGCCACGTACTTGCCGACGTGGTCGTCCATCCGTCGTTTGAACCCGGCCTGGCGGGCCAGCCGGTCCAGTTCCCGGGAGACCAGGCTCCCGTACTGGACGGCCTTCTTGTCGCGCTGAGCGATTTCGTCTGGGAGCCATTCGCTCGCGGCCCGCCGGAGGGCCACTTTCCGGGTTCCGTCATCGGCGACGAGGAGGTGCCCGGGAAGTTGGAGTGCCGCCTCGACCACTGTATCGTGGAGCAGCGGCGCGACCGGTTCCACGCCAGCGGCTCGTAACGCGAGGACGTCGCGTTCAAGCTGTCCGGGGAGTCCCAGTACGACTTCCCGACGCGCGCCGCGCACGGTGTCGGCGTCGACGCGGGGGTCTTCGGGTGCCTTCGCCACTTTCGCGTAGCCGCCGAACAGCTCGTCGGCGCCCTGTCCGACGGCGAGTCGCTCGAACCCGTCGCTGGCGGCACGGTCCGCTGCCAGGAACAGCCCGAGCGCAATCTGGACGTCCATCGCGTTGGTCCGGCCTGTGGCGCGGGCGATTCGCGGGACCGCGTCCACGAGGTCGTCGTGGGTGAGTTCGATGACCGTCAGGTCCGCGTCCAGCAGGTCGGCCGCCGAGCGCGCGGCTTCGACGTCGTGGCTGTCCGGGAAGCCGGCGACGTAGAGCGGCACGTCCAGTCGGGCGGCCAGCATCGCCGAGTCGAGGCCGCCGGAGAACGCGATAGCGAGGCCGTCGGTCGACACCGCGTCGACGCTCGCTGCGACGGCGTCCCGAACGGCCGCGACGGCTGCTGCGTCGCTCGAACACGGCGATGGGTCGGGGAGCGAGAGCACCTGCTCGCTCCCGGTCGCGTCGACGCGGTGACCGGCGGGGACACTCACCGGATCGGTCAACGCTGTCGGGTCGAAACTCCATGCGTCCGAAGCGGCCGGGGCTCCCGCCTGACGTTCGAAGAAGACCGGATACCGACCGAGGGCGTCGCGGACGAGTGCGTCGTCCAGTTCGCCCGCGAATCCTCCGGTTCCCGATAACGGATCTTCCTTGGAAAGTGCGCGCCTGACGGCATCGGGGTCGGCGCCGTCGATCATGTGCGGAACTCGGCGAGCCAGTTTCTGGCCCGCCGTTTCGCCCCGCCGGCCGCCTGCCGGAAGCTGATGCGCCAGGGCGTCCGTTTGCCCTCGACAGTCGTTCGTCCGTCGGCGACGGCGTCGAGAATCGCGTCCGCCGAGGACGCTTCGGCGTCGACCAGGGTGACGGCCTGACCGACCATCTCGCTGATGTGGGCGTCGCTGCCGGCGGTCATCGGCAGGCTACGCCGGCGGGCGTATCGGGCGGCCTGGCGGTTCGCCCGGCCGGTCAGTAACCTGGAGTTGTACACCTCGATGGCGTCCGCGTCGGCGAGGTCTTCCTTCGAGATGTTCGCGAGGACGCCACTGCGTGACTCCTGGAAGGGGTGGGGAACGACGGCGATCCCACCCTGGTCCCGGATGGTTGCGAGCGTCTCGTGAAACGGAAGCCCCGCCGGGATGGCCTCCTCGACACCCAGCGCGAGCACGTGGCCGGCGCGGCTGGTCACCTCCATCCCCGGGATGCCGACCAGCCCGTACTCCGGTGCCAGTTCTGCGGCTTCGAGGCTCGCGTCGATCTCGTCGTGGTCGGTGATCGCCAGCGCGTCGAGCCCGACGGCCGCCGCCTGTTCGAGCAGGAGCTCGACCGGGTCGCGGCCGTCGTACGACAGCTCGGAGTGGGTGTGAAGCTCGACCGATAGCACGCCCGTCGGTTGGCGACGTGGTATGAAAAACGCCTCGGTCCGCGATACGCCTGTCAGATCCCTCTAAGCCGGCCGCTATCGGGCGAAACCGAAATTACCGGGCCGGTGATCAAGCACTCGCAACTAGATCGCCAGTAGCAACGTCGAAATCGCCGGAACAAAAGTCGTTACCGCGTCGTGAGCGCGCAGGGACGCCGGGCTGTCACGCGCCGTCTGAGGAGAGACCCACTACCGTGTCCGAGCGGATCCACGCCTCGGGCTGGGACTCGTCGCGGATGACGAAGGCGCCGTCCTCGGTCTCGTAGGCGACGTAGCTGTCGCCGCTCTCCGACTGACGGACTGGGGCCCCGGGTCCGCTGGGGCGGTCGTCGTTTGCAGTCATCACCGGTGCCTAGGAGACGGAAGTACTTGAGTTATGCAGTCGTTTCCCGCAGACGACGGCGGGATCCGGTGCCGCTTCAGGAAGAGCGTCGCCGGTGACGCGCTGGAAGGAGATCAGTTCCAGAACCGATCCATCGACTTTCCACTGGGGTCGTACCGCGTCAATCCACGGTTGTCGAGTAACTCCGTAATCCCGGAGAGGTGGTCGAACCCGACAACGGCGACGACGCTTCCCTCGCTTCGAAGTGCCGCCAGGTTCGCGACCATGGTCGCCTCGCGGGCCGCGTCGACGACGTCATTGGCGAGGGGTTGTTCGAACGCTCGGAGCACGGAGAGGCTCCGCGTGAGTTGCCGGTGCTCGTCCTCGGCTTGGGTCGACGGCGCCGCGCTCCGGGTAATTTCGTGGTCGTACGCGCGCTCGTGCACTGGAGCGGCCGTTCCGAGCGGGCCCAGGGCGGCCGAGGCGCGACAGGCGAGTGCGTGACCAGCGACGTCCGAGATGGAACCGAGAACTCGCTTGAGCGTGGCGAGCGACGCCGATTCCCGGCGGAGTTCGGACAGGAGCGACCGGGCGAACCGCGGGCCGAGTGTGTCGATACCGGTTCGGTCCGCGCCGACGTTGGCCGCGGCGGCGAGGGCGGCGCTCATTTCACCGCCCGCCGACGGGTCGTCGTTCGGTTCGCGACCGACGCGTTCGAACAGCGGGAGGGCGAGTCCGGGCAGTTCGACGCCGACGACGTCCGGCTGTAGCGACTCGACAAGGGCGCGGGCCCGGAACGTGCTCGCCGGGTGGTCGTGGACGCATCCCACGACGAGCAAGGGCCCGCCGTCGGGTCCGTCGTAGAGACGCAACTGCTCGGAATCGACGCGGGGATCCGCGAGGAGGGCGGCCGGGTCGCGGGGGGGATCGTCCGGCATCGGTACGTTGCCATCGGTTTGCCATACTGCGGTTTAACTGTTTCTTACCCTGTGATAACATTCGCTTACGCCGTCAGGTTCGGCAGGTGGGGATCGATTGCCAGTTACGAGGACGGGCGATCAGACTGCGTCAGGAGGGGCGGGTGAACGCCCTCTTCGGTTTCTGCGCCACCCCACCGCGGTGGGGAAACAACCCCGCATGGAAAGCGATTTAGCCGGCCGGTGGCGACGGGCAGGTAATGAGCCTGTCCGACGCAGACCACGACCTCGTGGTAGCCGAACTCGGCCGGGAGCCGACGCCCGCCGAGGCGGCTCTCTTCGAGAACCTCTGGAGCGAGCACTGCGCCTATCGGTCCTCGCGACCGCTGCTCTCGGCATTCGACTCCGAAGGCGACCAGGTCGTCGTCGGTCCCGGCGACGACGCGGCTGTCGTCGCCCTCCCGAACCACGGCGAGGGGGACGGCGAGACGTACATCACGATGGGCGTCGAGAGCCACAATCACCCCTCGTACGTCGACCCGTTCGACGGCGCTGCGACGGGCGTCGGCGGCATCGTCCGCGACACGCTGTCCATGGGTGCCTACCCCATCGCGCTCGCGGACTCGCTGTACTTCGGCGACTTCGAGCGCGAACACTCCCGCTACCTCATGGAGGGCGTCGTCGAGGGGATTAGCCACTACGGCAACTGCATCGGCGTCCCGACGGTGACGGGCAGCACCGCCTTCCACGGCGACTACGAGGGGAACCCGCTCGTCAACGTGGCCTGCATCGGTCTCATCGACGACCCCGAGCGCATGGTCACGGCCGAGGCCCAGGAGCCCGGCAACAAACTCGTCCTCGTCGGTAACTCGACGGGCCGGGACGGCCTCGGCGGTGCCTCCTTCGCCAGCGAGGACCTGGCGGAAGACGCCGAGACGGAGGACCGCCCGGCGGTGCAGGTCGGGGACCCCTACACCGAGAAGCTCCTCATCGAAGCCAACGAACAACTCGTCGACGAGGACCTGATCGAGTCCGCTCGGGACCTGGGCGCCGCGGGCCTCGGCGGCGCGAGCTCCGAGATGGTCGCCAAGGCCCGCCTCGGCGCGGACATCGAACTCTCGAACGTCCACGATCGTGAGCCGAACATGAACGCCATCGAGTACCTCCTCGCCGAGAGCCAGGAGCGGATGTGCTACGAGGTCGAACCCGACAACGTCGACCGCGTGGGCGAGGTCGCCGACCGCTTCGACCTGGGCTGTTCGGTCATCGGCGAGGTCACGGACGGCAACTACCGGTGTACGTTCGAGGGCGAGACTGTCGTCGACGTCGACGCCTACTTCCTCGGCGAAGGTGCGCCGATGAACGACCTCCCGATGGTCGAACCGGCGACACAGGAGCGCGACCTGCCGGCGGACGTCGACCTTACGGACGTGTTCGAGAGCATCGTCGGCAGTCCCAACACCGCCTCCAAGCGCTGGGTCTACCGCCAGTACGACCACGAAGTCCAGGTCCGGACATCGATCCTCCCCGGGGACGACGCGGGGGTGCTCGCGATCAGAGAAGCGAACACGGGGCTGGCGTTCTCCTCCGGCGCCGACCCCAACTGGACAGACGCCGCGCCGTACGAGGGCGCCCGCGCCGTCGCGCTGGAGAACGCCACCAACGTCGCCGCGAAGGGGGCCGAACCGCTGGCAGCCGTCGACTGCCTCAACGGCGGCAACCCCGAGAAGCCCGAGGTGTACGGCGCGTTCAACGGCATCGTCGACGGCCTGGCGGACATGTGCTCGACGCTCGACGTCCCCGTCGTCGGCGGCAACGTCTCGCTGTACAACGACTCCGTCGCCGGCCCCATCCCGCCGACGCCGACGCTCGCGCTCGCGGGGACGAAGCAGGGGTACGAGGCGCCGCCGATGGGCCTCTCTGGTGAGGGGACGCTCCTGCTCGTCGCCGCTCGTGCGCTCGAAGGGGACGCGGAACCCCGCCTCGGCGGGTCGGAGTACCTCGCCCAGTTCGGTGGGACGGACCGGTTCCCCGAACTCCCCGCGGACCCCGCTGGCCTCATCGCCACTATCGCCGACGTCGCGAACGAGGAGAGCACGCTCGCGACCCACGACCTGAGCCACGGCGGCCTGGCAGTGGGCCTCGCGGAGATGGTTACCGAGGACGCCGGCGCAGACGTCGCCATCGACGCGCCCAACAAGGGCAGCGCCGCCGAGTTGCTGTTCGGCGAGCAGGCGGGGCGAGTCGTCGTCGAGACGACGGACCCAGGGGCGGTTCGCCAGGCCTTCGACGGCGTCGCCCCGGTGTACGAACTGGGCGACGCCGACGGGTCGGGCGCGCTCGACGTGACCGTCAACGGCGAGTCACTGACCTACGATGCTGGCGAGATCGCCGAACTTCGCGACGTCATCGAGCGCGAACTGGCGTAACTCGATCTCTGACACGGTCGCACACTGGGGACGATTACTCGATCGACGTGGTGAACGGAATCGTCGACACCGTCCGCTGGGTGACCGTCGCGACGCGGACGATGAACGCGAACAGCAAGGAGATAGGGGCGAAGCCGACAGTGACCGTCACGGGAACGAGTATCCTGAGCGACGGCTGCGACACCGACCCGCGCGTCGGCGCAGTGAGAATGAGTAACCCGCTCACGATGACGACCAGCGAGGCGAGCCCCACGTAGAAGAGGTGCCGGGACAGCGTCGCCAGTTCCTCCTGGAGGTAGAGGGTCTTGAAGTACTGACGCGCGATGTCCACGTCTTTCAGCCGGTGGACGAGTTCGTCGATGGAGTCGTCGAGATCTGCAGGGAGTTCGTCCGCGTACCGGTACTGGATCTGCCGAAGTCGATTGATCTGGGGGGCGTAGTCGGTCGAGAGCGTCGCCGCGAGCGCTTCGAACGTCGACGTCTCCGATTCGCGCACGAGGTCGACGACGTGGTCGGCCTGGGCAGTCAGTTCGGAGACGATCGGAGCCACGTCGTCGCGTACCTCCTCGGTCGTCTCGTTGACCGCCATGTCGTCCAGTTCCTGGGCCTGTCGCCGTGTGCTCTCGACGAGGACGCGGAGGAACTCGGGGGGCGTTATCGGCGCCACCTCGCCGGTCATCTCCTCGAGGTCGTCTCGGTACTCGACGACGCCCTCGATCTGTGATTCGAGTTCGCCCGGTGAGTGGAACTCGCGGGAGAGGAGTAGCTGGTTGATAGCGACGACGACGGTGATGAGCGTGAGGTTGCCGCTTATCAGCCCGCTGTAGACGTAGTACAGGGGTTGCACGTTCCGCAACGGAACGTACCCCGAGAGGTCCAGGATCAGGAACACGGAGAAGATGCCGGCGACGACGATCGCCATGACGTGGAACCGGTCACCGTCCAGGAGAATCCACTCCGTCAGCCTCGCGAGAGATTTGGACGCGTCGCGGACGGGCTCTTCAGCTTCCGTTCCCATCGTCCGGATATTGGTGCCGGATAGCCAAGAGGATTCGGTACCCCGTCGTCGGCTCCGCGTGGACTCGTCGGGTTCCCTCCCTCCCGTCAAACGAGGAGTGTATAAAAACGATCGTGCGTGGCCGTGCGGTCTATCGTCGAAACCGGAACGATACTGGGTCGAATGCGGTCGGTCCCTTACAGGAGACCGAACAGTCCGCCTTCGGCACTGCCGGAGACGCTCGCGTTACCGGACGCGTTCACGTTCCCGTCCGTCGTGTTCGCGTCGACCGAGGTGTTCGACTCGGCCGAGCCGTTCGTCGACGCGGAGTCGCCGTCCGACTCGCCGTCGGCCCCGACAGTGGCCGACACGTTCGCGTCGGCGTCAGCGCCGGCGTCACCGTTCGCGCTCGCGTTCACACCGACGTTGGCCGAGCCGTTGCCGGCGTCCACACCGGCGTCAGCCGAGGCGTTCGCGCCGGGTCGATCGTCGTTCGCCGCGGGATTGTGCTCCTGTGCAAACGCCGAGACGTCCTGGCCGATGGACGCGCTGGTGTCGACAATCGAGCCGACGAAGGCCGAGATCTGGGCACCGAAGCCGCCCTCGCTCTCCGCCGCGGATCGGTCGTCGGACTCGCCGTTGGACTGGCGGTTGTCGCCGTCGTCGCTTTCGGTGCTGGACTCGTTCGATTCAGTGGTCTCGCTCGACTCGTTCGATTCGGTCTCTTCGCCCGTGTCGCTCGTGACCTCACCCGCTGCCGTGGCCGAGAGGGTGACCGTCGTCTCGCCCTCGACCGCGGGGTCGGGGTTCAGGACGACTGTCCCGTTCGCGCGGACGTCGTCGGACTCGACGGCCAGTTCGACGGTCGTCTCCGCGTCAGGGTGGGCCAGCACGACCTGCCCGTCCGCGTCCGTCGTGTGCGTGCCCTCGCCGCTGTAGGACGCGTCACCGACCGAGTCGACGTGGACGTCCACGTCCGCAGCCGCGGATCCGTTCTCCTCGACGGTGACGACGGTCGCGTCCTCCGTCACCTCGACGGTCGCCGTGAAGGTCTGGCTGGCTGTACCACTCGTCTGGGCGGCCGCGGGCGCCGTGCCCGCGAGGAGCACCGCCGCCGCGACCGCGATCGTCAGCAGGGATCGGTTGGCGAACATTGCACTCGGTTCGTGAGCGAGGATGGGAGATAAACCCGGCCGGACGTTCG
>Ga0075106_1000078_pt1 | contig 52025 bp, 46 predicted proteins | sample AntDeeMetag02WF4_FD_69796 | JGI IMG/M metagenome (GOLD analysis project Ga0075106, IMG submission 69796) | Saline lake microbial communities from Deep Lake, Antarctica - Antarctic Deep Lake Metagenome 02WF4 | ecosystem: Environmental > Aquatic > Non-marine Saline and Alkaline > Saline | place... | reverse complement strand
TTTTGCTTCTCATTACTTGATAGGCTTTTGAATAGGCGTAAGATTTCGTTGCGTGGATTCATGATGGTCATTTTCACTAAGATACAAAAACCAATTGTAAGTTAGAATAGAGCCAAATTAAAACATTAAAGTATTTAGTATTTGTACTTATATTATCAAGTTGTGGAGCTTATATGAATAAAAATATAAATCCATACTATTTTGGAATGACTGTTTTTGATAGCAAGAAACTAAAAAAACCGAAAGATGTAAAAATTTATAATTATTCAGAAAATAATTTAGCTTATTTCTTGAGCAAAGGTTACAAAATTAAGGCTAAATCAGCTTTTACAGAAAGAAATGTACATATGGATTGGGCGAAATTATCTGCAAAACAGCTTGGAGCACCGATTATGTTACTTAAAGATGAATATGCTGGTTCTGTTTCTGGAAGAAGAACATTGGCTTTTAGAATTCCTGGTGAAAAATATATAGTTACTTCAAATACAAATTCGACCTTAAACTACAATTCAAATACAGACGCTTACGCAGTTGGAACAAATGGATATGCTTTCGGTTCGAGTACAACAACTGGTAACGCTAATTATAATTCTTCAACGAAAACTACTATTCAAGGTCCAGATAAATATGGCTACAAATCTATTGCGTATAAAAATAATTATTATGATTATTATGCAATTTATTTAGTCAAAAAATATATTGAAGGAGATAAAAAAGCGCCGAAGAAATTTATAAAAAAAAGGAAGTTAAAATATAGTGGCGATACTTTTTTGAAAAAGAAACCTGAATATAAATCTAAAACTATTAAATCAGTTAATGATACTCAAATTATTTACGTTATTAAACAGAACATATCTAAATCAGCATATTCAAAGGTATATGTTAGTGGACATTATGGATATATAATTAGTGCGTTAATAAAATAACAATATCTGAATTATTTTATTAAGACTATCGAAAGAAAAAACTATTGCCAATCGAGTGGATGGCTCCGCCATTAATTGACGGAGTGCACCCCTCACACCACCGTACGTACGGGTCTCGTATACGGCGGTTCACAACCCATCTTTCCAATCGCTCTTTACACCAATTGAAACTATTCCATACTTTATGAATAGGCTACAGATTTTCTTGGGAATCGGTCACCCAATTAATGAAAATCAATGCTCCCATTCTAATTTCTGGAAGGATTATGTTCAGTCCTTCCTCACTTGTGAGACCTATGCAGTTTATGCAACTCGTTTCCAGTGAGTACTACGACTTCGGCTGACTTCTCTAATAGACCAACTCGTGGTTATAGAGACCTCCCCAGAGCCTGCCCCGATTTTTCTCGGGGTAAGAACATCTTCCCTGCCTGCCGGCAGGCAGGTTTCCCTTGATTCCTGCCAGATCTACTGCTTCGGCATTCACTTTAAAAGTGTTTTGGACTTCACAATGATGTGTTTGCTCATCCAACCTCACAGCCTCTTATCTGGTTCCTGTTCGTCAGTACCAAGGTTTGTAGTCCTGCTTCCTTCAGTCCTATCCTCGCGAATAGCAACCTTGCAGCTTACTAATGGTTCAAGGCGTTACCCCTGTCCACAAGGGACTTGCACCCTCTAGATTAATTATCTACCTTTCGGTAAATTAAAAGATGCCCATGCTGGGCACACACACCGTGTAAAAAAAATTGCTGGTAAAAGCCTACTTACGAAAATCCTCGCGGATTTTCTTGGTTCGTGTTTTATTTACTAACTTTATTGCTTAAACCACGCAACTTTCCTTACACAAACACGTTGGCAAACATTTTAAAAAAAACATATCAGATATGAGAACTGAAATATTAGAATTACTTAATACAGGAAAAAAATTTCACGCTAAATTAATTGCTAATTACTCTGAAGTTTTACCAGAAAATATTATTGACGGTGGAAATCAAACAATTTCTCAAGACATTCCTAACAAAACCAACGTTATTCTGAATATTTTAAATATGGCGGAAAGAGAAGAAAAATATTCTCGTATCGATAACATAGATGAAGCAATTAACCTTTTCGAAAACGAAGATATCCAAGAATCAATAGATAAAGCAATTGAAAATAAAAATTTAATTGGTTATAGTCTTTTCAAAAACGAAAAATTAAGCACAAATGAGATTATTGATAATGCTAAATTCGGAATCAAAACAGGTGTGCGATCTATTAATATGCTAATAAGGGCTGGAGAACTAACCAAAAACAAAGAAAGGTTTTAATAAAACGAATTTAAAAAAACACTCAAAATAAAAACTTTGAAATGAAAAAACTTTCAATCTTAATTATTCTAATTCTAATTAGTTGGAAAGGAATTTCTTGCGAATGCCCTGAAATGAAAATCCAAAAACTTGATTCAATTAGTTTAGAAAATTCTGATTTAGTGATTATCGGAGAAATTTCTAATTTTGATAATAATAGTTATAATATCAAGATACAAGAAATTTTAAAAGGACTCAAAACAACCTATGTACAAAAGTTATAAAAAACCATTTCTCAATATAATCACTTCGTGGGGTAAAAAGATTCACGATAAGAACTTCAATAAACCACCCATTTACCTCGGAGGTTGTGGACGTTCGGGAACCACCCTCTTATTGTCAATTTTGTCGAGTCATCCAGAAATATTTGCCTGTAAAAAAGAACTTAAATTGTTCAAGGAAGTCACCCGTGGCGAGAGTGGCGAAATCATCCCCAAGCGGATGGACCGGTTATACAGATCTTTAATAACACATAAAGTTGCTGAGACCTGCAACCGATGGTGTGAGAAAACACCCAGGAACGTAAGGCATATCCAAGAAATATCTTCATATCACAACGGGAATTATAAATTCCTGAATATTGTTCGCGATGGCCGGGACGTCATCCTCTCGCAACATCCCAATTCCCCAGAAACTTACTGGGTAAATCCTGAACGCTGGATAAATGATGTGAGCGCAGCTTATGAAGAAAGAAACAATCCAAATGTTTATACAGTGCGGTATGAAGATATGATTTTAGACTTTGACCAAGCGATAGAAAAAATTTGCGCCTTTCTCGACATTCCAAAATGTGATGAAATTGAAAACTGGCACCTTCACACAACGGTGAGAAAAAACAATGCTTACTTTGGAGATGTGCAGCGTATTTTTAAAGGTTCTATCGAAAAATGGAAAAAACCGAAAAATAAAGATAGAGCTGAAGAATTAATGAAATATGACGAAGCTAAAAAATTGTTGTCTTTTTATGGGTATGAAGTATGAGCACTAAAGAAATAAAGTATTCGGTCTCAATTTTTGTGTAAAGAAAGCTCAATCTCATTAGTTGCGATGCTTTTGTTTCCGCAAAATAAATTCAATTTGAAAATCTTATCATTTCAAAAACGGAAATGATGACCCGCGACAAGCTAATAAAGAAAGCTGTAAATAAACTTTCAAAGCTTTCCGAAAAGGAAATATGGGAAGTGTCTGACTTCACCGAATTTCTTTTGCATAAAATAGAGGAAAAAAAATTGACCGAGGGAATTCAGGAAGTAACAAGCGATTCTGAATCATTTGAATTTTTGAAAGAGGAAGAAGGGCTTTATTCTAAGTCAGACTTAAAAAAGGTTTTCAAGTGAAAAATGAATAGTTTTATAACCTTCTCTAGTTAATGCCATTAACATCTTCCCGTAAATCCCGGATCTTCAACTGCCAACTCACCTTATTATTCCATTCATTTTCATCGATCGAATAAGCGGCCTGGATTTTTTTCTGGTCTTCCACTAAAGCATATTTATCACCAAGCCCAAAACCAATAGCCTTAAAAAGCCTTTTATCAAGGTTTTGGCGAAAGCTGCACTTCAGGTGCTTGTCTTTTTCGCCCACAGGTTTTGCATAACCCGTGTCGCTGAGGTTTTTTGAGAGAAAGACCGGGGTCATATTTCCGGGCCCAAAGGGACCGAACTGTTTTAAAATACGCCAAAATTTATTTGTTATATCCCGAAAATTGAGTTCGCTGTCAATGGCGAGTTCGGGTTGCAACAAATGCGGTTCGATCTGGGCGGTGACGACTTCCTCAAATTTTTGCTTAAAATTTTCATATTCGCTAACATCCAAGGTTAGGCCGGCGGCATATTTATGGCCGCCAAACTGTTCAATGTGATCGCTGCAAGCTTCCAAGGCATTATAAACATCAAAGCCTTTCACTGATCGCGCCGAAGCCGCCATTTTTCCATTGGCCTGCGTAAAAACCAAGGTCGGCCGATAATAAGTTTCGGTCAAGCGAGACGCCACAATCCCGATCACGCCTTTGTGCCAGTTTTCTTGAAAAACGACCGTGGTTTTCCGGTTTTTTTCATCGGCTTTTTCAATTTGATTGAGTGCTTCTTGGGTAATGCCGCGGTCGGTGGTTTTGCGGTCGCTGTTATAAGTTTCTATTTCCCGGGCAAAATTCCGAGCTTGGTCGATATTGTCTTCCAAAAGTAAATCCACGGCGTGAAGCCCGTGTTTCATTCTTCCGGCGGCATTGATTCTCGGGGCGATGATAAACACAACATCGGTTATGGTGAGCTGGTCTTTTTTAACGCGTTCCAGAATGGCTTGAAATCCTTTGCGCGGTTTTGTGTTGATCTGTTTCATCCCGAAATGCGCTAAAATCCGGTTTTCATCGGTGATGGGAACAATATCGGCGCCGATGGCCGTGGCGACCAAATCCAGAAATGGAACTAGGGTTTCAGCCGGGTTCCCGTGTTTTTGTTCTATACCTTGAATGAGTTTAAAACCCACACCACAACCACACAAGCCTTTGAAGGGATACTTGCAATCTTCCTGCTGCGGATCCAAAACCGCGACGGCTTCTGGTGTTTTTTCGCCTGGCCGGTGGTGGTCGCAAATAATAAAATCTATATTTTTTTCTTTGGCGTAAGCAACTTTTTCAACCGCTTTTATGCCGCAATCCAAACATATTATCAGGTCACAATTGTCTTTTTTAGCGACATCAATTCCGTCAAGGGAAACGCCATAACCTTCTTTATAACGATCGGGAATATAAGTGATAAAGTTTGCGCCGCGCTGTTTTAAATAAGAAGCCATTAGCGCGACGCTCGTTGTGCCATCGACATCATAATCGCCATAGACCATTATTTTCTGACCTTTTGCCAAAGCCTCTTCAACCCGCTCGACGGCTGTTTGCATACCTTTCATTAAAAAAGGATCGTGCAGGTTTTTTAAATCCGGGCGAAAGAAAGTTTTAGCCTCTTCAAAAGTCTCAATTCCCCGTTGGACCAAGAGGGTAGCAATAGTTTTTGATACCCCGAGTTCTTTTTGCAAAAGATCGGTTTTTTCTTGTTCCGGTTGTGGTTTTAAAGTCCAGCGCATAGGTAAAACGGATTGTGATTTTGTGGTAAAAATATTTAAAGATAATTTATTTAGTCTAAATTTTTTAAATAAACGTAAATCATTTACATACTCCCTCAAGCTTTGTTTTAAGGGTGTAAAAATTTATGGCGCAGATTCAGAAATAGGAAAAATTCTAAAAAAACAGACCGATCGACAATTTTCTCTTCATCTGTCATTCTGAAAAATTTCAGGGAAATTTTTCAGAATCTGTTGATCGTATATCTAATTGTCCAATGGATAAAACCGTCTGCAATCTATTAGAAAATTTTGAAAATATCTTTAAACTTTTGTTTGGCCTAAATAAATCTACGGTCTTGCGCAATTTCTTACATTTGTTTTTCACACCAAAAAACCTATGAAGCAAAAACTCAAATTTAAAAAGAGAAATACCTTGCGCAATCTTTTGATCTTGCTTTTTGGCGTTATTTTGGTTGTCGTCGGGCTGATTGGTTATTTCTGGACAAAAAATATGACCTTTTTCTACATCACCGTGGGCGCCAATATTTTTATTATTTACGGCTTTGTCGCGTCACAGGTCAGCAAAAACCACGTGGTTTATGACATTGTTTTTGTAAAATACAAATTGGAAAACGGTGTTGTGCGACGTCTAAAACCCGAAGATATTGCAGATGTAAACCGGGAAGAATCCCAACTTCAAATTCAATTTAAAAATGAAGAATCGCAGCAGGTTGATTTGAGTAATTATGAGGATGAAAGCATTGACGAATTTGAAAGCCTCTTAAAGCGCCTTCAAAAAAAAGACCGAATTTCGAGTTAAAAAAACGCTCGAAAATGCCATTCCCATAATTCGCCTTATCTTCGCGCTTCATTTCAGTCGAGTATATGAAAGCCCTCAAACACCTTAATAAATACTTTCTCAAATATAAATGGACAATGCTTCTGGGGCTTGTCATAACAGGTGCTGCACGGATTTTTGCCGTTTTTGTGCCACGCTTTGTCGGGGATTCCACTGAGGTTATCCAGAAATATGTCGAAGGTGACATCAGCAATCCTGATGTTGTGCGCGATGAACTCATTCAAAATATTTTGATCATTGTTGGTTTTGCCCTGCTGGCCGCCTTGTTTACATTTTTAATGCGACAAACCTTTATTGTGGCTTCGCGACGCATCGAGTATGATTTAAAAAATGAAATTTACCGGCAATATCAGAATTTATCCCTGAGCTTCTACAAACGCAACCGCACTGGCGATTTGATGAACCGCATTAGTGAAGATGTCTCTAAAGTGAGGCTCTATCTGGGGCCAGCCTTGATGAACACGGTTTCTTCAATAACGATGTTTGTGGTAGTGCTCATTTTTATGTTTAACACAGCGCCGGTTTTGACGCTTTACACCATTATCCCTTTTCCCTTGCTGTCGTTTGCCATTTATAAACTCAGTCAGGCGATTCACCGGCGCAGCACCGTCGTACAAGAATATTTGTCAAAACTTTCTACTTATACCCAAGAGAGTTTCAGTGGCATTTCTGTGATTAAGTCCTATGGAATGGAAGACCGCATCAACTCTGATTTTGTGGACCTGGCCAATGGCAGCCGCGATAAAAATGTGGATTTGGCCAAAGTGCAGGCTTTCTTCCTTCCGCTAATGGCGTTGCTCATTGGGGTGAGCAATATTATTGTTATTTATGCGGGCGGGAAACAATATATCGACGGCGAAATTGAAAATGTGGGGACCATTGTTGAGTTTTTGCTCTATGTCAACATGCTCACGTGGCCTGTGGCAAGTGTCGGCTGGATTGCCAATATGATCCAGCAGGCGGAAGCTTCACAGGCGCGCATCAATGAATTTTTGAGCGAAGAACAGGAAATTAAAAATAACAGTCCAGAACATACACCGATTGAAGGAAGCATTAAATTTGATAAGGTAAATTTCACTTATCCCGACACAGGTATTCAGGCTTTAAAAAATCTTTCCTTTGAAATTAATAATGGCGAAACCCTTGCTATTATCGGGAAAACCGGTGCAGGAAAATCTACTGTGCTGGAATTGATCGGAAGGCTTTATGATATTGACGATGGAAAGTTGACAATTGATGGAACAGAAATCGACCAACTCAATTTAAACGACCTGCGTGAAGTGACTGGTTATGTTCCCCAAGATGCATTTTTATTCAGTGATTCCATAAAAAGCAATATCAAATTTGGAAAAGAGGATGCGACCGATGAAGAAGTAAAAACCGCTGCCAAAAATGCAGCTGTCCACGAAAATATCGAGGACTTCAGTAAAAAATATGAAACCGTTCTCGGTGAACGTGGCATCACGCTTTCCGGTGGTCAAAAGCAACGCGTTTCCATTGCCCGGGCAATTATCAAAAACCCTGATATATTGTTGTTTGATGACTGTCTTTCAGCTGTTGACACTGAAACAGAGGAACAGATTTTGAGCAATTTGAAATCAGTTTCAAATAAGAAAACCACCATCATTGTGAGCCACCGGGTTTCTTCGGCAAAAAATGCCGATAAAATAATTGTGCTCGAAGATGGCGCCTTGATCCAAGAAGGAAAACACGGGTCTTTGGTCAATCAAGAAGGCTATTACCGCAACCTTTGGATCAAGCAACTTTCTGAAAAAGATGACTGATTATTTGGTTGAAGTTTATATTTTTAGCAGTTTTGAAGTCAAAATTTAAACATTCTTCATTATGGGTGAACACGGAGGGAAACACGAGGAAATTTTTGCTAAGGTTTTAAGGGCTGGCCGCCGAACTTATTTTTTTGATGTGCGTTCTACCCGCGCCGATGATTATTATTTGACCATCACCGAAAGCAAAAAATTCACCAATGACGATGGCTCATTTTACTATAAGAAACACAAGATATATCTCTATAAAGAAGACTTTGACGGCTTTGTGGAAAACCTTCAGGAAGCAACCGATTTTATTATTGCAGAAAAAGGCAGCGAAGTTATCAGCGAGCGACACCAATCGGATTTTAATAGAGAAGATAAACCAGAGACTCACCAGACCGACGACAAGGTCAAAAAATTTACTGATGTGAGTTTTGAGGATATTTGAGTTGGAAATGTTGTATGTTGCAATAATGTAGAACTATTCCCAACAACCAATAACCATTTTCTATTAACTCAATAACTCAGCATCTTCTTCGTTAACTTAAAAAAAAATAACTTCAAAAGGTCTCAGCGTTTTAAGGTAAAATTGCCCCTATAATTTTCACTGTCTTCACGAACCACGCGGAACCAATAATCGTTTGAAGGCATTATTTTGCCGTTAAAAGTGCCGTCCCAACCTTGCGAAAACGGATCTAAACGTAACAACAATTTCCCATAACGGTCAAAAATATAAATTTTCATATCAGGTTCGCGTTGCGCTTGGGAGATTTGCCAATAATCATTGATGCCATCGCTATTTGGCGTAAAAAACTCTGGGTGCATCAACAAATAAACCTCAAATTCCACGGGGTTACATCCATTTAAATCACGAATGGAAACCTGAAATTCCCCAACACCGAGGTTGTCAAAAACAGGTTCATTTTGATAATCTCCGCCATTTATTGAATACTGATAATTTCCACTCCCTGAAACATTTAATTTTATTTTGTTATGGGTATTGGTCCAGTCCTCTTTTTCAACAGATAGTAACTCAGCAGGCTCAGAAGCAATAACTTCAAATTCATGGGTCGAACTACAAATCTCGCCACGCTGAAATTTTTCAACACTAAGTGAATAATTGCCCGGTTCAGAAACTGTAATTTCAGAAGTGGTCTCACCCGTGGACCACTGATAATAATCTGCGTTTTCTGGGGCTTGCAAAGTGATGGAACTATTTGGGCACAGGAAATATCTATCTTTTAAATCGATCTGAAGAGAGGGGAGTACTGTAAAAATCACTTCAGAGAAAGCCATACAAGCTGGATATTGATTGTTAAAAACCAGCGCAGTAATTTCAGTGTTTTCAGTCACAATTTCCTCCGGTAGATTTATGAGGGTGTCTGAATTGCGGATAAAAACAACGCCAAAATCAGGGTTGCCAGAAGTTAAGCTATCTTTTATCCCTGTGGTGGAAAACAGCGCCTCAGCATTCCCATTTTCTGAGCAAGACAAAATCTCTATTTCAGTTGGCGGGGTGGGTTTGTGAAATTTTTCGAGGATTATTGTCGTTAGTGCTGCACAAAAACCAGGTTCGGTTTTGGCCGTTTCAATAAAAATAGAAATGTCGTTCTGTCCAAACTTAAAATCAGCAGGACTTTCAATTTCTTGGGAAAGATTTTCATCTAAATAAAAATGAACCTGATCGCTGGCAGAATAGAAGCTTTCTGGAATTGCAGTGTTTAGGTTATAGGCGATGGAATCTTCAAGATTTTCAGTGCAGAATGAAACAGTGGGCAAGGAATCTGGCACCTGTGGCGCAAAAACCTTAATCAATTTAAAGCTTATGGTATCACTGCAGTTGAAGTTTCCCGGGTTTTGAATTTCTGCCAGAATTTGAATGCTGTCGCCTTGGAAAGAAAAATCAGCTTCGTCAACGATGGATATTGTATCTGTGTTTTCCGTAGTGAGATAAAAATAAAACACTTCGGCCTCATTTTGACTCCCGATTATGGATTCCGTTTCTGAGCTTAAATCAAAACTGGCATTTTCATCGGGGTCAAGGCATTTTATCTTATCTGGAACTGGATTTGCGACTGGAATTTCAAAAATTTCAACTTCTTTTGAATAAACAAGTGTTTCCCCGGTATTGGTCACTATTTCCACGGTAACTTCATAAACACCTGGCGCAGAAAAATCATGAGAAACATATTGTCCATTGGCCGTGTTTGAACCACTTTGTGGATCGTCAAAATTCCAATCAGCTGAAATGGGTTCGTTTGCTAAACTGAATAGTGTGGTTGAACCAAAACAGGTGTTTTCGGTTTGAATTGAATTTTCTATAAAAAAAGACTGTACAAAAGGTGGAAGTCCAATAGCGGCTATTTTACCACCCAAATAAACCGCATCCTCTTCATAATTGCAATTGATGCCAAGCACAGTGGGATTATTGATGCGGTCAATTTCCGTTTGATTGAAATTGCTGATATAAATCTTTTCATCTGGCCCGATCTGCAAAGCACCTATGGTTTCACCAGAAGTTATGTTGATCTGAAATTCTGAATTTAAAATGGCAGGGCCATAGCTTTGGCTGAGGTCAAACTGATAAATTTCGCCGTTTAGACTTGACCCATAAAGCACTTGGCTATCGGCCGAAAATTCTACACTGTATGTCAAGGGATCGCCATTTTCTGATCCAGGCTCAAAATCTTTTAAAATCAAGGGGCTGGAGACTTGCCCGGTGCTATTGTCAAATTGAAAAAGCTCAATGTTGTTCAGCCCAAAAGAATTTGCCAGAGCCAAAAAATTGCCGTCAGGTGAAAACTTCATGGCACCGATTGTATTTTCTAGATCAAGTGCAATTAAAGAACCCACCGCGCTGATAACCGGTTCTTCTTGAATTCCTGAAGGGGTGATGGAAAAAGCAGCAAATTCATTGTTGCCATATTTGTGACCGAGAACCCAGTAACCGTTTTCGGAAGCATTTTGAATCGCACTCAATTTTTCACAGGCCTGTCCGATCAATAGAATATTTTTGGTCGAAGTTACATCACCCAGACCCCCGTTGAGCTGCATATCCACAAGTGAATATCGCATTCCATCTGCGCCCGCCTCAGCGTCTGTTGAAAAAATATAATACAGGTTATTGTTTTCTGGGTAAGGAACAATGATCGCTGATTGTGTACTCGAAAAATTGCCACTCAGTCCGCCACCATTGGACATTATTTCATGGTTGGCATTATAGACAAACGAGCCGTCGGTATAAAAAAGTAGATTGCCGCTGGGGTCAGAAATAGTCGCACAACCTTCAACGGTATTGAGGGCTCCATCGAGCAAAAACTCTGGTTCACCTGAATTAAAATCCAATCCGGCATTTTCCCCAAAGTACCAAATATTGGCTTGATTTTGCCCGTAACAAATAAAGCTTGTCAAGAAAGCCAGGATCAGAAAAAAATTATTCATGCTTTAAAATTAAACAATTATGTTCATTCTCAAAAACAAAAAGCCCATTTGTATTGACAAATAGGCTTTTTTGGTTTTAAATATTGAAAACTTCTCAACGGTTGAGCATCAAAAATTCCTGCACGTTGACTTGGGTAAAGTAGCGTTTCTCCCCTTCCTTATTTTCATAAGAATTGTGCACCAGTTTTCCCTGCACGGCCATTTCTTTGCCTTTCAAGGCCATTTTTTCGACCAATTCGGCCGTTTTTCCCCAGGCCACTAAATTGTGCCACTGCGTGTCTTCCACCTGCTCACCTTTTTTGTTTTTGTAAGACTCATTGGTCGCAAGTGAAAATTTTGCGAGTTTTGTACCTGATTCCAGGTTAACGATTTCTGGATCCTGTCCCAGGTTGCCGATCAATTGTACTTGGTTGCGTAAAGCGTTCATAATATAAGAATTTAAAAACCGGATGTCATTCGTTCAATCCGACGGGACAAAAATGCGACAAGGGGCTTCCTTTACTCGGTTATTAAACATTTGCTTACGTTTACTTTCGTTTGTAGTCGTTTGTTGTCGGATAAAGAAGTGGAAAAACAGCTTTGTATGTCCTTATTTTAAAAGGGCTGAGCCATTTATTTTTGGCAAATTTATAAATCGGATAATGGCTCATTTATTTTTTAGTCAGTGCTATTTTGATTCCCATTAAAATAAAAACCACCCCAGAAAACTTGTTGAGCCATAAATTTGCTTTGGGGTTTTCTTTAAATTTCTGAGCGAATATCCCGGAAAAGAGGGTCAAAATCAAAAACCAAATTAAGCCAATAAGTGCATACGTAAACCCTAAAAGAATAAATGGAACGGGGTTTTCAATTTGATTTGGATTAATGAATTGTGGAAAAAATGCCAGAAAGAATAATGCAACTTTTGGATTTAATGTATTTGTCAATAAACCGGATAAAAAATTATTTTTCCCTCGTTTTTTGCCTGGTCTTTGGTCATCAGGCATTGTGTTTTCCTTCTTCTTTATTACTTTCATCAAGCCCAGATAAATGAGGTAAATAGCACCTAAATATTTTATGACCGTAAAGGCAAGCGCTGATTTTGCAAGAATGATCGATAACCCCAAAGCTGCAAAAAGGGTGTGGACCATAACCCCTGAATTTACGCCTAAAGTTGCATAAATTCCAGGTTTTTTACCAGCGCTGATAGACTTGTTTAAAACAAAAACTGTATCGATGCCCGGGGTCATAATAAACAGTAAAGCTGTAACCATAAAGGTCGTAAAGTTTTCAATCCCCATTATCTTTTATTTATTGTGATTCATTGAAATTACTGAGACAAAGAAAAAGCTTTAGTCCTCGACAAAAAATACTTATTTTTGATTGACTAATGCAAAAAAAGCATTAAACATGACTATTCAGCAAATGCGGTATTTTTTAGTGCTCGCCAAAGAGCTTCACTTTTGGAAAACATCAGAAAAAGTGCATATTTCCCAATCCTCATTGAGTCGGCAAATTCAATCCCTGGAAGGAGAGCTGGGTTTTAAGCTCCTCGAAAGGGACAAGAGAAACGTGGAGCTCACCGAAGCAGGTACTTTTATCCAACAGCGCTGGGAGCTTTTATTGAACGAACTCAACCAAACCCATCGAGAAGCAAAGAAAATCAGTGCCGGCACTTCTGGCGTTATTTCTATAGCTTATCCCGGTTCTATTTCTTTTGATTTCCTGCCAAACCTCATTAAAAAATTTGCGGAAGAAATGCCGGATCTAAAAATAGAATTAACTGAGCCTACCGACATAAACCATGAAAAACTAATTTTAGATCATCATATAGATATTGCCTTCAGCCGGGATATTATTGTTAACCCGACTATTGCATCGAGCAAATTATATTCAGAACCCATTTGTTTAGTCGTTGCCGAAAATCATTGGTTAAACAAAGATAATTTCGAGGACTTGAGAACCGTGCGAGATGAAAATTTTATTATTTCGGCTTTACATCACACCACATTTTTTGCTTCTTTATTACGTCAAATTTTCAACACTTATGGTTTTGAACCCAAAACAAGCATAGAATCTGATTTTGGCGGAATGATTTTGAAACTCGTCTCACAAAATTTAGGGATTTCGATTTTACCTTATTCATTTCAATTTGCCACTGATTATGACGTCCGGTTTATCAACTTGTCAGAAAAAGTGGACTTATTCATAAATTGGCGTAAAAATGACCAAAGTCAGATTGTCAAAAATGTCCTCAACCACTCCATTGAACTTGGGAAAAAATATGATTTGTAATAAATACTTTACAAGAAATTGACCTTTTTTCCTTTAAAATACGGTCAATCGCCGCCGTGGATTTTACCTTTTCAAAAACTTTAAAACGAGCGGTATTTGTTATCTTCGAAGTCCGAAAAAATCTCATAATAATTCAATTATACCGAAGGTGATTTTTAATGCCGCATAAGTGCTTCTTAAAATCTACTTCGGCACAATAAATTTGAGAAAATAATAGTGCAATAAAACGGTAATTTATGTATCCATTAAATAGAAACCGAAGGTTAAGGCAAAATGAATCCATCCGCAGTTTAGTGCGGCAAAAACATTTGACCGCCGAGGATTTGCAAGCCCCGATTTTTGTGGTGGAAGGTGAGAATAAAAGAGAAGAAATCCCATCGATGCCGGGCGCTTTTAGGTTCAGTCTGGACCACTTGGAAAAAGAGATTTCAGAACTTTGGCAGCTAGGGATTAAATCGGTTTTGCTCTTTGTCAAGGTGTCTGAAAAATTAAAAAACGATATCGGTTCTGAAGCTTTAAATGAAAATGGCCTTATGCAGCGCGCGATCAAAACGGTAAAAAAAACACAGCCAGAAATGCTTGTGATGACTGATGTTGCCCTGGATCCTTTCTCATCAAAAGGTCACGATGGCATTGTGGAAAATGGAAAGATAATAAATGATGATTCCGTTGAAATATTGGCTCAAATGGCGCTTTCCCACGCCAAGGCCGGTGCAGATTTTGTCGCGCCCAGCGATATGATGGACGGGCGGATTTTGATTATACGCCAAGTCTTGGAACAGGAAGGTTTTACCGATGTTGGTATAATGAGTTACAGCGCTAAATTTGCTTCAGCATTTTATGGCCCTTTCCGCGATGCGCTTGATTCTGCGCCGGTGGAGGGTGAAGACATCCCAAAGGATAAAAAAACTTATCAAATGGACCCGGCAAACCGCGGTGAAGCCGTGCAAGAAGCGCTCACTGATATCGAAGAAGGCGCTGATATTGTGATGGTTAAACCTGGATTGTGTTATCTAGATATCGTTCGTGATATCAAAAATGAAGTAAATGTTCCCGTTTCAGTTTATCAAGTGAGCGGGGAATATGCGATGATCAAGGCCGCAGCAGAAAAAGGATGGCTGGACCACGACGCCGTGGTGATGGAACAGTTGACCGCTATCAAACGCGCCGGCGCCGATTTTATCGCCACTTATTTTGCTAAATATGTGGCGGAACTGCTCGCTACTAAAAACTAAGCTTATTATCTATCATCCTGAAAACCAATAGCTAAAGATTTTATTATGGATTTCTCTAAAAACCTTCTCATCACTGGTGGTGCCGGCTTTATTGGCTCGCACGTGGTTCGTCTATTCGTGAAAAAATATCCGGATTATCACATCGTCAATCTAGATGACCTGACTTATGCCGGTAACTTGGAGAACCTGAAGGATGTTGAGGAAGCTGAAAATTATACTTTTGAAAAAGGTAATATTACAAATGAGGGCTTTATCCATTCATTATTTAATACTTATAAATTTGAAAAGGTCATTCACTTGGCGGCAGAATCCCACGTGGACCGATCAATAAAAGATCCGCTGGCTTTTGCCAAAACAAACGTTCTGGGAACAATGATTTTGCTGAATGCCTTCAAGGCTTTGCATCAGGATAATTGGGACGGTAAACTTTTTTATCACGTCAGCACCGATGAAGTCTATGGAGCTTTGGGGGATGAAGGTCTCTTTACTGAAACAACACCATATTCGCCAAATTCACCATATTCCGCTTCCAAAGCCTCTTCCGATCATTTTGTGCGTGCTTATGGCGAAACCTATGGAATGCCATACGTTGTGAGTAATTGTTCAAATAATTATGGATCTTACCAGTTTCCTGAAAAGTTGATTCCACTTTTCATTAATAATATTATCGAAAAACGGCCCCTGCCGGTTTATGGTAAAGGGGAAAACACTCGCGATTGGCTCTTTGTAAACGACCACGCTAAAGCGATAGACCTGATTTTTCACCAAGGCGAAAACGCTGAGACTTATAATGTGGGTGGGTTTAACGAATGGAAAAACATCGATTTGATAAAAATACTCTGCCAATTGATGGACGAAAAATTAGACCGAAAAGAAGGAAGTTCCAAAGACTTGATTTCTTTTGTCACTGATCGACCCGGCCATGATCTGCGTTATGCCATCGATGCGACAAAAATTAATGAAAAATTGGGTTGGGAACCCAGTGTAACATTTAAAGAAGGGCTTTCTCAAACCATTGATTGGTATTTGAAAAACGAGAAATGGTTGCGTGGTGTGACTTCTGGGCAATATCAAAATTATTACCGCAAACACTACGCTGAATAATCACGAAAAAATTCTACCCTTTTTAAAAAAGAAAAATTAACTTTAGGCACAAGAGGATAAAACTCAATAATTATAAAGTTTTAAGTCGGTAATTTCACCTAAAAACTGGATCTATTTTAATAATCGAGGCAATCGACCTATAAAATTGAAAAGAAAAGTTTATGCTTGCTGAACTGAAGTATTCCGTAAAAAAATATTATTTATCCACAATCTTGGCCTTGGTAATACCCACCAGTTTGGCGACACTCTTCATAACAAGGGCTTTTCTGGCAATTTGACCTGCGATCCCGGTCACAATATTCATCGGTCGGAATTCACTTTTCATATCCTCGACGCTCAATTTAATTTTCTCACGATCGATGTGCGTTTGAAGCTGGAGGATTTCTAAATCCTGGTCAATTTCATCAAAGTTTTTATATACTTTCATCGTCTTTTTTATTTTCGTCTTCGTCAAAATTTCCTTCAAGGGGCTGATCTACAATATCCTTTAACCTATCATCATCAGCAGCAACTTTAGCAAATTGTCTCAAAACAAAACTATTAATCAAAGCTTTGCGGAAGATAAAGAAAATCAGGAATAACAAAAAGTAAAATCCGCCAACAATCAGAAAGCCCATACTCAATTGACCAATAGCTTTTCCAATCAACAATGAAAGGCCAATGGAAATGAGGGTTAGAAAGAATAAAAATAAACTTCCAACTACTATACCTTGCACCAAGAGCGAAACACCTTTTGTTGCTTTTTTAAAAGCTTGGAGTCGGTAATACTCAATGTTACTCTCAATATAAGCTTTAATATTATAATTGAGCTCTTCGATGTGCTTGGAAAAGTTAAAAATGGCCATAGGCTGAAATCAGGTTTAGGATTTCTTTTTAGGAATATTGGTTGAAGCTGTCTTGGTCGTCTTCTCTTTTTGCAATTTAGCATTTTTAGCACGCAATTCTTCCAGTCTCACCTCTAAATTATCGATAATATCATCGGCGTGATGGCTGGCATTACAGAGGGTATCTTCCAATCGCTCGTCAAATCCTGCTTTGGCTTTTGCCGCCGAGTCGTTTAAATAATGCCGCGCATCATTATATTTTTTATCGAGCTGTCCTTTTGAACGGTCTGCTTCATCCTTGATTCTTTTACGTGTATCTTCACCTTTTTCAGGTGCGTATAAAAGACCAACACCGGCTCCAATTGCCGCGCCAGATAAAAAAGCCAATACTGATTTTCCACTCGCCATAATAAATAGATTTTAGTTAAACTTGAATGCAAAGTTAGTTATAGTTTCTAAATTATGCTGTTAATGAGCGGTTAATCTTTCAAAGATAATTTAATTGATTGAGACGGGGCTCTTAAAATAAAATAGCTTAGCCATTTTATTAAGCTTGACCAGCTTTAAAACTCAAATATTTATGCACCTTTGTTTCATGTCAAAATTGCGGTAACACACAATAATACTATTCCAAAAACCATTTTTCAAAAACTGACCTTCCTGTGCTTTCCAAAAAAACGAAATATGCGATCAATGCCCTTGTTTTTATTGCCAAAAATAAAAATGACCAGCCTATTTCTGTGCGTAAGATTGCCGAAGAGCGCAACATTCCACTCAAATTTCTGGAATCGATCCTCTCTGAACTCAAAAACGTGCGCATCGTGAAGAGTAAAAAAGGAAAATATGGTGGTTACTCCCTCAATAGTAAACCCGAAGATATCAACATGGCGAGGATCACAAGGCTATTTGACGGCGCCATCGCGTTGTTGCCCTGCGTGACCTATAATTATTATGAGCGCTGTGAGGAATGTGTTGATGAAGAAACCTGCGGCATCCGGCAAATAACGATGGAAATCAGAAATGAAACCGTCAAGCGCCTGAAATCGGCAACCTTGGCAGAGATTATAGAGCGGGAAGAAACGATGAAGGAAACTTAAAATTTTTATATACCTTTATAAGTTCATTGTTAAAACAAAATTTGATGAAGCATTTTAAATTCAGTTTGCAATTCGTTGCAGTCATAGTTTTTCTCATTTTCCCTTTTTTAAACATCGCGCAAAACAGTGCTGAAAAGCATATGCTCTGGAAAATTTCTTCAGGGAATGCTGTGGAAGGTTATTTAGCGGGATCCATTCACGTGGTAAAACCCGATATGTACCCACTGGCCCCTGTTTTTCAAAAAACCTTTGAGAAGGCCGATGTCATTGGGTTTGAACTCAATTTGGACAGTATGAAAATTAAAGCCCCTGCTTTAGTTCCAAAACTTGCATTTTATCAAAATGGCGATAATTTGAAAGACAAGCTTTCCCCAGAAACTTATAAGAAAGTTAGCGAAAAAATGCAGGGCTTCGGGATGCCAATGATGAGCGTCAACAGAATGGAACCCTGGTTTGTGGCGCTAACATTAACGGCTATGGAAATGCAAAAATCAGGTTATTCTGAAGAAGGGATTGACCAGCATTTTTATAAACTCGCCAAAGAAAACAATAAAGAAGTTATGGCCCTCGAAACGGCTGAATTTCAACTGGGTATTTTTGACAAACTCGCCGAAAAACAGCAAATTGATTATCTGGAATTCGCCATGACAGAAGGTTCTCAAAACGCAGATCAAATTGATGAAATCACGAAATATTGGAAAGCTGGTCAGGCTGAAAAACTCAGTGATTTGACACAGGGCGAAATGAAAAAAATTTCAGAAAAACTCTATGATCAATTGCTGACCCAACGCAACCTCAACTGGGTTCCAAAAATTGAAAAAATCCTGGAAACCGATCAAATCCCGATGATTGTTGTGGGCGCAGCACACCTTGTTGGTCCAGACAGTGTGGTGGGCTTGCTCGAGAAGAAAGGCTACAAAGTTGAACAAATGTAATTAGAAAAAGAACCCCCTTAGAAAGTGGGTCTTCATCAACTCGAATCTGTTTGCTGCAAAGGCAGAGTTGTTTCAGGGAGCACCAAAACTTACAGATAAACGAGATGAGGTTCTGATACAGTACTTCGGCAAAAAGCTCAGCACGGCGTACTTCGGCAAAAAGCTCAGTGCGACAGTTGAGAGCCTGTCGGCCAAGGTGGATGATAGATTTTGCTAAGGCTTACTTTTTCCCTTTAGACCAAGAATCGCGAAGGGTAACCGTTTGGTTGAAAATCAAATCTTCTGATTTCGAATTGCGGTCCACACAAAAATAACCCTTGCGCTGAAACTGAACGCGGTCCAATTCTTTCAAATCCTTTAAGCTCGGTTCCACTTGAGCGGTGATTGTTTCCAAAGAATCTGGGTTTAAAAATTCCATAAAATCCTTTTCTTTATCTGCCGTCGGATCTTCCACCGTGAACAAGCGGTCATATAAATGCACTTTTGCCGGCACCGCGTGTTTGGTGCTCACCCAGTGCAAAGTCCCTTTCACTTTACGTTGGGACTCTTCCGTGCCGCTGCCACTTTTACTTCTAGGGTCATACGTGCAGTGAATTTCCTGAACTTCGCCGTTTTCATCTTTGACCACATCGTTGGCTTTGATTATATAAGCATTTTTCAAGCGGACCTCCTTGCCGAGTTTTAGGCGGAAAAACTTGCGGTTTGCCTGTTCCCTAAAATCTGCTTTTTCAATATAAATCTCTTTGGAAAATGGCACTTCCCGGCTACCGGCGCTTTCATCTTCGGGATTATTTTCTGCCTCCAGCCATTCTTCATCTTCTTCATAATTTGTGATAATCACCTTCACGGGATCAAGCACGCCCATCACCCGTGGCGATGTTTTGTTTAAATCCTCACGCGCACAGAATTCCAAATGCGACATGTCAATTATGTTCTCACGTTTTCCAACGCCGATGGATTCGGCAAATTTCCTGACGGAAGCCGGCGAATAACCGCGGCGGCGCAAACCAGAAATAGTGGGCATCCGCGGGTCATCCCAAGATTCCACTACATTTTTTTCAACCAGGTGGGCCAGTTTCCTTTTACTTACAATCGTGTGGCTCAAATTCCGGCGGGCAAACTCGCGCTGTTTGGGTTTTATTTCATTTTTACCGGCCACTTTATCAGCAAACCAGTTGTAAAGTTCGCGGTGGGGCAGAAATTCGAGTGTGCAAAATGAATGCGAGACTTGTTCAATAAAATCACTTTGGCCGTGGGCCCAGTCATAAAGCGGATAAATTTTCCAGTCGGTCCCAGTGCGGTGGTGCGCTTTGTGCAATTCGCGGTACATCACGGGATCGCGCATCAACATATTGCCCGAAGCCATATCGATTTTTGCGCGCAGAACGTGGGCGCCTTCTTCAGTTTCACCATTTTTCATCGCCTCAAACAGTTTCAGGTTTTTGTCCACAGTGCGGTCGCGAAAAGGACTGGCTTTCCCGGCCTCTTTTGGCGTTCCTTTTTGCTCGGCAATTTCAGCTGAAGTTTGGCTATCGACATAAGCACCGCCTTGTTTGATCAGTTCAACTGCCCAGTCATAAAGTTGCTGAAAATAATCTGAAGCATAGCATTCTTTCTCCCATTTAAAGCCCAGCCATTCCACGTCGCGCTTGATGGACTCCACAAATTCCATTTCCTCTTTCATCGGGTTAGTATCGTCAAAACGCAAGTTGACCGGCGCATCATAACGTCTGCCCAATCCAAAATTCAAATTGATGGAAGAGGCGTGCCCGATGTGTAAATAGCCATTGGGTTCGGGAGGAAAACGGAACTTCAATTTTTCTTTGGGAAAACCATTTTTGAGGTCTTCTTCAATAATTTGCTCGATAAAATTCAAGGATTCTTCTGCCATAATCTTTTTCTTGAGAGAACCGACAAAGTTAATTAATTTCTTGGGCTTTGGTGGTTCAGAAAAAACATAAAAAAAGCAGGAAAACAACTCTGTTTTCCTGCTTTTTTTAGTTGAATCTTAATCCTAAAATCAGAGACTTATTTAGGCATTAATACAGCATCCACAACGTGAATCACGCCATTGGACTGCATCACATCGGCAATAGTGACTTTGGCCATATTTCCAGCTTTATCTTTAAGCATCACATTTCCGTCTTTCATCATCGCGGTCAACATTCCACCGCTGACGGTCTTAAAACTGTATTTCCCGTCATTTTTCTTAATGGCTTTCATCAAATCTTTTGCAGTAATTTTACCGGAAACAACGTGATATTTCAACACCTTCTGCAGGGTCTTTTTGTTTTTATCCATCATTACTTTTTTGACCGTTCCCTTAGGCAATTTTTCAAAAGATTCGTTTGTCGGTGCAAAAACAGTAAAAGGCCCGTCGCCTTGTAAAGTTTTTACAAGTCCAGCTTGTTTTACTGCAGCGACTAAAGTGGTGTGGTCTTTTGAGTTCACCGCATTTTCAACGATGTTTTTAGAAGGGTACATTTTTGCCCCACCAACCATCTTTGTCTGTGCAAAACTGGCCGTTCCAGCTAAAATGGCAACACATAAAACGAGCTGCTTGAATACATTGATTTTCATAATATTTATTTTTACGTTCGGTATATTAACGAAAAAATTCCCATAACCGGTTTTTCGATTGACTCAAATTAATTTTTTTTTAATAAATGAGGCATCCGGTTTTTGATTCTTAATTTTTATTAATGCGGAACAATAAATTGTCAGCGAGGTTTAAAGCAATTTTGTTTAAACCTAAGATTAAGAAAACGTCTCATTTTTAAAACCTGTATTCCACCAAATAATCGCATATCGGATGAAGTTTTGTGTTTTAAATTTTAGGCAAGACAATCTTTTTCAAATTTCAAAACCATTCTTTAAAACTTTAACACCCTTCCTCTTTCCCACCCGAATAAAACTTTATAATTTTGGAATTATTCCGTAAAAAAGGATTTATTCCATTATGCAAGAAAAAGCTATTTTACACCTGGACCTGGATACATTTTTTGTGTCGGTAGAACGCTTGATCAATTCTGAACTTCAAGGAAGACCTTTGCTCGTGGGCGGTCTCGGCGATCGTGGCGTGGTGGCCGCCTGCAGTTATGAAACCCGAAAATTTGGCGTCCACAGCGGAATGGCTATGAAAATCGCCCGCAAATTGTGTCCGCAGGCAATTGTCATTAAAGGAAATGCGGCAACTTATTCACGCTACTCAAATTTGATCACAGAAATTGTCAAAAGCGAAGTCCCGCTATTTGAAAAAGCCAGCGTCGATGAATTTTATGCTGACCTCACCGGAATGGATCGCTTTTTCAGCACCCAACAATTTGCCAAAGAGCTGCGTCAAAAAATAATGGACGAAAGCGGCTTGCCCATTTCCACCGGTCTTTCACAAAATAAAGTCGTGTCTAAAATCGCTACGGGCGAAGCCAAGCCCAATAATGAAAAACGCATTGCCATCGGGCAGGAAAAACTTTTTTTGGCACCGCTTCCCATTAGAAAAATCCCGATGGTGGGCAAAAAAACACATCAAAAACTGGTGCACCTCGGTATTCAAAATATCGCGACCCTTCAGGAAATGCCGGTGGAAATGCTGGAAAGTGTGCTCGGCAAAAACGGACGTAAAATCTGGCTGCGTGCCCACGGCATCGACAGCTCACCGATTATTCCCTTTCACGAGCGCAAATCCATCTCGATGGAACGCACCTTTAATAAAGACACGATCGACATCCGCCGGATTGAGTCCAGTTTGCAGGCAATGACCGAAAGCCTGGCCTATCAACTGCGCAATGGCGATAAACTCGCTTCAAACGTGAGTTTGAAAATCCGTTATTCTGATTATCAAACGAACAGCAAACAGGTGAAAATCCCTTACACCAGCGCCGATCATATTTTGATCCCCAAAGTGAACGAGCTCTTTAAAAAACTCTATTCACGGCGAATCTTGATCCGCTTGATCGGCGTGCGCTTGTCGGGGATTGTGGGCGGAAACTATCAAATCAACCTCTTTGATGATTCTGAAAAAATGCTGAGTCTCTATAAATCACTGGACTACATCAAAAACCGTTATGGCGAACACAGCGTGCGCCGCGCTTCCTCTCTGGGAACGCGCAGTATCGGCGGCGGAAAGAAAAACCCGTTCAGCGGCGAACCGCCGGTTGTGCTGGCACATAGAAGGAAATAGGGAATATCGAATACTGAATGTTGAATAATGAATATCGAAGTTGGAAATTAGGAAATTGAAATTGAAGCCAAAATCGAAATCGAAGCGCTGCACTAAGCGATGGCCGAAGTGTTGAAAAAAACCAGACCTCACAGGTTTCCCCGTTGGCAGTGCTTAGCAAACTTGTGAGGTCTTAATCTCAATATCGAATACTGAATGTTGAATAACGAATGATGAGTTAAAATGAAATTGAAGCGTTGCACTGAGCGATAGCCGAAGTGTTGAGATTTGAAATCAATAACCGTTTGACTTTCTATTGCTTAAAAAATTCATTTGACCGTAATTTTTCATCTGAATTTATGCTTCGACAAGCCTGCCTGCCGACAAAGGCAGGCTCAGCAAGACTATAAATTTTTTGGATTGGCTTCAGTCTATATTTTTAATTTTCAAAGGATTTGATTGAATACTAGAAATGACAAATAATAAAACTAAAGCAGATTGTTGGAAGCCTATTAACTTTTAACCATTAACCAACAACCCACATTTGAAATTAAAAATTTGAAATGATGCTTTTGAAATAACACCAATGCCTTACCTCAACTGCCACAGCTGGTTTTCTTTACGCTACGGAACTTTTTCTGAAGAAGCACTGTGCCATTTGGCGAAAAAAAATGATGTTGACCAAATCGCGCTGACCGATATCAACAGCACATCGGGCTGTTTGAAGTTTCTCAAAACGGCTGCGACGCACAATATCCATCCGGTGGTGGGCATTGATTTTCGCAATGGAAATAAACGTCGTTACACGGCTTTGGCCAAAACCAACGCCGGTTTTAAAAATTTGAATTCGTTTTTATCCTCTCATTTACACCAGAAGAAACCATTTTCCGCGGAAGCACCCAATTTAAAAGACACTTATTTTATTTACCCTTTTGAAGACGTTTTAAACCAACAGAAAACCGATTTCCGGGAAAATGAATTCATAGGGGTTTCGGTAGAAAGTTTTCGGAAGTTTAAATTTTCAGCTTATAAAAATTACCGCCAAAAAGTGGTTTTGCAACAACCCGTGAGTTTTCGCAATAAAAAGGATTTCAACGCCCACCGCTTGCTGCGCGCCATCGACAATAATTGTTTGTTGAGCCAGTTGGTCGCCGAAGAGCAGGGCAATCCCGAAGACAAAATGCTGTCGCTTGAAAAATTGAAGGACTTGTTTCAGGATTATGAATTTATTTTAAGCAATACAGAAAGCTTACTCAAAAACTGCAGTGTCAATTTCAAATTTGATCAACAGGAAAACCGAAACTTACAGACTTACGGCGAAAGCCAAAAAGAAGATGAAAAAACACTGCGTAAACTTTGTTATCAGCGCGTTTCCAATCGTTATCCAGATCCTGATAAACCTGTTTATGAGCGTCTGGAAAAAGAGCTGAATGCCATTATCGCCCTGGGTTTTGTGTCTTATTTCTTGATCAACCTCGATATTGTGGAATTTGCGCGTTCGCAGGATTTCCCTTTTGTGGGCCGTGGAAGTGGCGCTAATTCAGTTGTGGCTTATGTGCTGGGCATTACCAATGTCGATCCCATCGAGTTGGACCTTTATTTTGAGCGGTTTATCAACACCAGCCGAAGTTCGCCGCCAGATTTTGACATTGATTTCTCGTGGAAAGACCGCAACGCCGTGACCGAATATATTTTCAACCGCCATAAAAACACAGCTTTGATGGGAACTTATGTCACTTTTAAACGCAAAGCTGTGGCGCGTGAACTTGGGAAAGTTTTTGGCTTACCAAAAGAAAATATCGACAAGCTCTCGGCCGGGTTTTTTAATTACAATCAACTGGACCACCTCGAAAAACTCGTCATCAAATACAGTCATTATATCGAGGGCTTTCCAAATTATACCAGCGTGCATTCCGGTGGGATTGTGATTTTAGAAAAGCCCGTGCATTATTTTTCAGGGACGATTTTGCCGCCCAAAGGTTTTCAAACGCTTCAAATCGATATGCACATCAGTGAAGATGTGGGCATTCACAAGTTTGATATTCTCGCCCAACGCGGCTTGCCAAAAATCAAGGACGCGATGCAACTCGTGCGTGAAAATCAGCCCAAGGCCGAGCTGAAAGATATTGAAAACATCCGTCAATTTAAGGAAGACCCAAACATCAACAACCTGTTGAAAACCGGCGATTGTATGGGCGTTTTTTATGTGGAATCCCCAGCGATGCGCGGCTTGTTGACAAAATTGCAAACCGATAATTATTTGAACTTGGTCGCGGCGAGTTCGATCATCCGGCCCGGGGTTTCTTCCGGCGGGATGAAGGAAGAATTTATTAAACGCCACCGCAACTCAAAACTGCGAAAACAGGCGCATCCCGTGATGTATAAAATTATGCCCGATACTTATGGCGTGATGGTTTATCAAGAAGACGTGATGAAAGTGGCGCACAAATTTGCCGGCCTGGATTTTGCCGATGCCGATGTTTTGCGGCGTGGAATGAGCGGAAAAAAAACGTCCAAAGGCCAGATGGAACGCATTGAAGCAAAATTTCACGCCAACTGCAAAGAACGCGGTTATTCTGAAAAACTGACCGATGAAGTTTGGTCGCAAATTTCTTCTTTTGCCGGTTATGCTTTTCCAAAAGGGCATTCGGCTTCTTATGCCGTGGAAAGTTATCAAAGCCTGTATTTGAAATGCTATTTTCCGCTGGAATTTATGGTGGCGGCCATCAACAACGGCGGTGGGTTTTATGGCGTGGAAACATATTTGCAGGAAATCAGAAAATGTGGCGGAACCGTTCACGCGCCCTGTGTCAACAAAAGCGAGCACCCAACTACAATTTCTGGAACAGATGTTTATTTGGGGTTGGGGTACTTAAAAAGTTTTGAACGTCAGAATATTCAAAATTTGCTGGAAAATCGAAACTTTTCTGGGGCTTTTCAATCACTGGAAGATTTTCTGGACCGCGTTCCGATTTCGGTGGAACAGGTAAGTATTTTGATTAAAATAAACGCCTTTCGCTTTACGCGTAAAGAAAAACACGAACTGCTGTGGAAGGCGCATTTCTTTTTGAACAAACAAAAACGCGTCAAACACCAACAGCCTTTGTTCAAGCCCTCGGCAAAATCTTACCACTTGCCGCACCTTGAACATTCAACCTTGACCAAAGCTTATGACCAATTGGAACTCTTGGGTTTTACCTTGTGCAATCCGTTTCAGTTGTTGAAAAATCCGCTTCAGGATTCAGTGAAAGCTGAGGATTTAAAAACGCATTGCGGGCGTCAAGTCTGTATTTATGGCGATCTGATTACGCTGAAAAGCACCCGAACAAAAACCGGAAAGAAAATGAGTTTTGGGACGTTTTTTGACAAGGAACAAAACGTTTTTGACACTGTTCATTTTCCCACTACCGTGCAGCGTTTTCCTGTTCGCAACCGTGGAATTTACCGCATTTTTGGTAAAGTGGTCAATGAGCTCAATTACCTTTCGGTGGAAGTGAATAGCATTCAATTTATGGCCGTTCAAAACGATCCGAGGTTTGTGGGGTAAATCGGGTTGAAATTGAAGTTGAAGTCGAAAATGAATGCCCAATATCCAATGATGAATAAAGAATATCGAAGTTAAAAAAACAAATAATATGTAACCTATTGCCCAATAACTGAGTAACACAATAACCCAGAAACTTAGTTACCAAATCAGCATATCACCTCATCAGCAAATTAATTTCATTATCTTTGAAACAAATCACAAGTGATGGAAGTCAAGACAAAAAAAGAAGAGCTTTTGAATTGGATAAAAAGTTTAAAGGATCCAAATCTTATATCAGAGCTTTATGCCCTTAAAAAACGCGACGAATTTGACTTTGACAAAGAATTTGGCGAAGGGCAAACGCCGGAAGAATTCCGACAAGATATGTTCAAAAAAATAGAGGCTTTCCCTTGGAAAAAGTAATTTTTAGAAAAGGTGTTTCAGACTATTTTGGACAGTTAGTACATACTTTATTTCTTCAGGATTATTTCGGTTATGAAGATTCAGCAAAAGAATATGTCGATAAAATTATTCACTTTATTTTAAATGATATTCAAAACGTTGTACATCAAGAAAGTCCAAACGAAATCAAGCATTTAGGAAAATTTTACATCACTTACAATCCCAATCGCCGCACCACTTGGTATATTTTCTTTGAGAAAAAACAGGAAAATTACCTCATCACCCATATTTCGAACAATCATTCAAAATTGTCTAATTTATTGGGTAAGGCCTGAAAATCGGATAAAAAGCACTGAATAATAAAGACTGAATTTTGTAAAATCTATAATAGGTTTTTAAATTTTACCATTGCCCAATAACAAATTTCCTATTAACTCGATAACCAACACATTTTCAAATTAACGAATTAGCACATTACCGCATTTTCAAATCAGCAAATTTTACCCTGAGTAAAGTCAAAGGGCAGTAAATTAATTTTCATTATCTTTGAAACAAATCACAAGTGATGGAAGTCAAGACAAAAAAAGAAGAGCTTTTAGAGTGGTTAGAAGGTTTGCAGGATCCGAAAATCATTTCTGAACTTTACACTTTAAAAAAACGTGCCAGTTTTGACTTTGATAAAGAGTTTACCGTAGGTTATACACCGGAAGAGGCTAAACGTGAAACTATAGGAAAAATCCGTGAGTGGTGGCCAGAGGAAAAATAATAATAGTGCCATCTGTTACCGATTATCTCAACGAACTGATTAAGGTTTTACACGATAAAGGATATTTTGCTTATTTAACTTCGGCAGAAAATTATGTGTCAGATATTTACGATTTTATAGAAGAAAACATAAATCTTGTTCGACATTATAATTCGCCTACTGAGCTATCAAGTTTTGGCACTTTTTACATCACTTATAATCCCAATCGCCGCACCACTTGGTATATTTTCTTTGAGAAAAAGCACGAAAATTACCTCATCATCCATATTTCGAACAATCATTCAAAATTGTCGAATTTAATGGACAGTGGAAGTTAGAATTTGGTGAAGGTTGTATAATGTAGTATTGTAAATTGTATTCATGTAAAGTAGTGTTTGAAGCTCGACAATTAACTATTAACAAATTTCCATTAATTCATCAATTAATATCTCAATAAGCATTTACTGGAAAATTTGAAATCTAAAATAATAAGTTTGAATTTTGAAATAATTTAAACTTCCATCCCAATGTGTGGGATGCCGTCTTCGAGATAGCCTTCGCCGACAGTTTTAAATCCGTGTTTTTCGTAAAATTTTGTCAAATGCTGTTGGGCGGAAATATGTATCTTCTGCTTTCCATAATTTTGATAAACCGCTTGAAGTGAAGCTTCGACCAACTTGTGACCCAGGTTTTTTCCGCGGTGGGTTTCTTTAATTATAAACCGACCCAAGGACGCTTTCTCGTGATAAATCCCCACATCAAAAGCACGCGCATAAGCGATGATTTTACTCTCATTTTCTGCAAAAATATGCAGTGCCTTTTGGTCTTTGTCGTCTATGTCTTGATAAGCGCATTCTTGTTCGACCACAAATACTTCGGAACGCAAACGCAAAATTTGATAAACTTGCTCTGCTGAAAGTTGGTTGAATGTTTTTACCTGAAAATCCATAAATTAATTAATCTTGAACAATGATATCTTTACTGTCCGGTTTTTCATATTCCGGCTGAATATTGATGTGATTTATTCCAAAGTCTTTTGTGAAAACAGATTCCAATTCTTCCAACAACCCGTCAAACTCTGAAATGCTGATGTCATTCAGCAAATCGATGTGGGCTTCGAGATGGACCTCATTCTCATTCAGTTGCCAGATGTGAATGTGGTGGATGTTTTTAATGCCTTCTATTTTATTAGCGTGGTTGACAATATCATTGATGACAATGTCTTTGGGGGTAAACAGCATCAGCACTTGAACCGATTCTTTGAGTAGTTTTACGCCTACAAAAATTAAATAAACCGCTATTCCCAGGGTAAGCAAACTATCGACCCAATAAACTTGATAAAATTTCATCAACAAACCGCCGATGAGCACGGCGACGGAAGCCAACATATCGGTCAACAAATGCAAGTATGCCGAGCGCATATTCATATTTGCCTTGCTGTCTTTCCTCATCAACAACACGCTGAAGCCATTTCCAGCAATGGCCAAAATTGCCATCCAGATCACAAGGCCCGATTCAATTTCCTGCGGGTTTATGAACCGCTCGATCGCCGATTTTATTAAAATTGCCGCAATGACAATAAGACTTGCGGCATTGACAAAAGCAGCGATGATTTCTGCACGTTTATAACCAAAAGTTTTATTGAACGAAGCATCGCGACCGGCTATTTTATTGGCGATATAACTGATGATGAGCGACAGCACGTCGCTGAAGTTGTGCAAGGCATCCGATAACAAGCTCAAACTTCCACTGATCAAACCGCCGATAATCTGGGCAACCGTAATCCCAATATTAAGGAAAATGGAAAACAGTAAGTTTTTTCCGGTCAATTCAGTATGAGAGTGATCGTGTCCCATTTTATTGGCAAGCGATTTTATTGACCCGGCGTTCATGGCGACCACCTTCAAAATCTGTATTTAAAAAAGTTTTCGTAATTTCCAAAGCTTGGTTTTCTGATGTATAGCGCGCAGGGATACTCAAGACATTGGCGTCATTGTGTTCACGGGCGAGTTTAGCAATTTCAGATGTCCACGACAAAGCCGCGCGAATTCCCTGATGTTTATTTGCTGTCATTGAAGCCCCATTTCCACTGCCACAAATAATGATTCCAAAATCAGCTTCTTCTTTTTCAACAGCTTCAGCGACGGGATGAACAAAATCTGGATAATCGACGCTATCGGAATTATCGGTCCCTTTATTAAGGACTTCAATATTTTGTTCTTTTAAATAGCTCACAATTTTATTTTTGTAAGGTGTTCCAGCGTGGTCGTTTCCAATTGCTATTTTCATAGAGGTTATTTTTAGTAAAAACAAAGGTAGCCAATAGGATCAAAAACGTATAAAAATCTATTGTTAATTACATTTTCAAAGGCTTGATTTTCAACCTTAGTTTCTTAACCCTAATTGTGAATAACCTGTGATTAAAACTGAAAACTAAATTTGCATATTAACATTAATTTTACAAACAGGAATAGTTTTGAAACCAACACTAAATTCTATTATTTTTTTCGCACGAGTTATTGACAACAATTGACCGCTTATCAACAGGAAAAATTTTGGGTTTTAATCCACAATTTAAGGTGAACAAATCATAGCGGCATTGTTAACTGAATATTAAATTAAACTGAATTTCAAAAGTTTAAACCTCTGAAAACTGTTTATAAGCTGTTGATGAAATCACTGTTTTTAATCACACAAGATTTCTTCTAAATTTTTCTACCGCTATTCACAAGCAATACTAATCATCATTTATATTTTAAATTTTAGAAAAAAGGAAAGATGATTATATAATATGTTGATAACTGAAAAGTTTGATTTTGAATTAAAATTTTCGCTTTTCTGTTTGAGCTTAAAAAGTAAAATCAATGGTATCGTTTGTATCTTAATACACCTTGAAAACTGAAGCTCTCATCACTTGTCATTCTGGAAAATTGCGACCAGTGAGAGCAATTTGTTCAGAATCTGTTTGTCTATAACCAAGATGGTTAAAATCTCATTCAATTTTTCAGACAGAGACAAGATGCTGAATCGCGTTCCGCTGTGCTACACTTGTCCAGCATGACAGTAGAAAGAGGGTTTGTTAAAATTCACGGGCATCCCAACCCCAGCCCTTCCCCCCCAAGCCTGCTTGGGGGGGAAGTCCTCTCGCCGCGGCGAGAGCCTGCCTGCCGGCGGGCAGGAATTTAGGATGGGATGATTGTGATCTCAAAAACACTATCCCGATTTCTCGGGACGCCTAAACCTGCCCGCCATCAATTTCAAAACAGGGGGCGAGGGATTTTCCCAAAAATTAAAACATTAAGAAAAGATGCTAAACAAGATAATTAGGACTGAAAATCACCGCACCACGTGCAGTTTTCCATTATCGCTGAGTTCGTCGATAATTTCTTGTGCCCTGGGCACATCACTGCGGTGGACTTTGAGGTGGATTCCGCCAAAGGCATTGGAATAAAACGGCATCAAACCCACCATTGTTTCATTCTGAAAGAAAAACTGGATATCGGCTTCTTCCAGCATCATTTTAAGCACTGCAAATTCGTGCGGATAGGTGAAAGTCGCCAAGGTTTGAAAAGAATCCATACATTAAAAATTCAGGATTTAATTGTGTGAAAGATAAACTTTTAAGCAAAGGGGCGAATTTAATTTTAGTTAAAATTGAAGGGTTTATTAAAACTTTTGAAGTAAAAAAATCCGTCTTAAAAACTGGTTTTGGATAAAATATGGATACTAGTAAACAATAAAATTTCTTCCCCCCCCAAGCCCGCTTGGGGGGGGGAAGGTGGTTTAAATTTTGGCTTTTTCAGCTAAAATTTATAGCGGAAACTAAAAACCAATATGTCGAACGCATTGAGGAAGCTGAAAAAGATATAGAAAACGGCAATTATACCACCCAAGAAGATTTATTGAAAGAAATTGAAAAATGGTAGAAAAAGGATCTTCCTCAATAATTAAAATTTGGAGTGATTATGCCAAAGCTGATGTGAAACGAATTTATAAATTTAATGATCTTTGATACAAGAGAAGATCCAAAAGATTAGAATAAGAATTAAACAATTCTTATTCTAATCTCTGAAGCTTAAAAACTTAATTTAGACCCCAAAGGTTTTTTTGCATGGCCGAAATAAACCTCTGGGGTCTGATGATAAAGATAATTAACTGCAAAATAATTCCAACAAAGCGTTAAAAATTGGTGGAAGTATTGCGAAGCTTTATCGAAGCAATTACATTTGCAGCGATGAAGAAAAATCCCATTCTTTCCGCTTTTGAGCAAGCCGCACCACAACGCGATTTGCAGGAATCCCTATCCCAATTTTCAAAAATTCACGTTCAAAACCTCGTAGGTTCTGCCCTGTCGTTTTCTGTGGCAAGCGCCTTTGAAAGCAGCGAAAAGCCTTTTTTGTTGATCTGTGAAGACAAAGAAGAAGCGGCCTATTATCTCAACGACCTGGAAAAACTGGTAGGCGAAAAAGATGTGATGTTTTATCCCGCCAGCTACCGCCGGCCATATCAAACTTCTGCTGATGAAGAAACCGATAACTCAAATGTCCTGTTGCGTGCCGAAGTCTTGAACCGCATCAATTCCCGCCGAAAACCAGCCTTGATTGTTACTTATCCCGATGCGCTTTTTGAAAAAGTGGTCACGCGAAAGGAACTCGATAAAAACACGCTGAATATAAACACCGGCGATGAGCTGTCCATAGAGTTTGTCAACGAAATCTTGTTTGAATACAAATTCCAGCGCGTTGATTTTGTTATAGAACCCGGCGATTTTGCGCTGCGTGGCGGAATTATCGACGTTTTTTCATTCAGTAATGACGAACCTTACCGCATTGAATTTTTTGGTGATGAAATTGACAGCATTCGCAGTTTTGATATTCAAGATCAACTCTCAACGGGAAAAGTCAAAAAAGTGTCCATCGTTCCAAATTTGGATCGGAAGGACGAAATGGAAATCCGGCAGGGTTTTTTAGATTACTTATCTAAAAAAACCGTTATTTTCCTGCAAAATCTTGATTTGCTGACTGCTCAATTGGATACATTTTTCGATAAGGCTAAAAATGCTTTTGCTAATTTAGAAGAAGGTGTTCAACATAAAGAGCCTGAAGAATTATTTTGTAAAGGCGATCAAATTAAAAAAGAACTCCTCGATTATACCGTCGCCGAAATCGGAAATCAAGCATTTTTTGACAGTCAAAAGAGGATCAGTTTTGCGACACGTCCACAGCCGTCGTTCAATAAACAGTTTGATTTACTTATTGAAAACCTGAACAAAAATCACGAAAAAGGCTATACAAATTATATTTTTTGTTCCAGCGAACAACAGGCGCAGCGTTTTCACGATATTTTTGATGATCAGGATTCTTCTGTTTATTATCAAACCCAAGTGCTTCCGCTTTACCGCGGTTTTATCGATGATGGCGAAAAGAATATTTGTTATACCGATCATCAGATTTTTCAACGGTATCACAAATTCCGCCTCAAAAATGGGTATGCAAAAAAACAGGCGATTACCACGCAGGAACTGACTAACTTAAGCATTGGCGATTATGTCACGCACATCGACCACGGCATTGGAAAATTTGGTGGGTTGCAAAAAATCGATGTGGAAGGGAAGCCCCAAGAGGCGATCAAATTGATTTATGGCGAACGCGATATACTTTACTTAAGCATTCATTCGCTGCATAAAATTTCAAAATATAACGGCAAGGACGGCAAGGAACCCAAGCTGTATAAATTGGGAAGCAAGGCCTGGCAAAAACTGAAGAAGAAAACCAAAACCCGGGTTAAAAAAGTCGCTTATGATTTGATAAAACTCTATGCCAAACGCCGTTTAAAAAAAGGTTTTCAATACGGTCCTGATTCATATTTGCAACACGAGCTCGAAGCCTCGTTTATGTTTGAAGATACGCCAGATCAAAGCACGGCAACCCAAGCCGTAAAAGAAGATATGGAAAGCGAGCGCCCGATGGACCGCTTGATTTGCGGCGATGTGGGTTTTGGAAAAACAGAAGTTGCCATTCGTGCTGCTTTTAAGGCGGTTGACAATGGCAAACAAGTTGCCGTTCTTGTGCCGACCACTATTCTAGCTTTTCAGCATAACCAAACCTTTCGCGAACGCTTAAAAGAACTGCCGGTCACGGTGGATTACCTGAACCGTTTTAGAACAGGAAAAGAACGCAAACGCGTGTTGGAAGAACTCGATCAGGGAACACTGGATATCGTTATTGGAACACACCAACTGGTCAATAAATCAGTTAATTTTAAGGATTTAGGCTTGCTCATTGTCGATGAAGAACAGAAATTTGGTGTTTCGGTAAAGGACAAACTGAAAACCATCAAAGAAAATGTCGATACCTTGACACTCACGGCAACACCCATTCCGCGGACCCTGCAGTTCAGTTTGATGGCCGCCCGCGATTTATCGACAATCACGACACCACCGCCAAACCGCTATCCTATTGAAAGCCGCGTGGTCCGTTTTTCTGAGGAAAGCATCCGCGATGGTATTTCTTATGAAATCCAGCGCGGCGGACAAATATTTTTTATCCACAACAGGATTCAAAACATCAATGAAGTTGCGGGAATGATCCAGCGCTTGGTACCAGATGCAAAAGTTCGGGTGGGCCACGGACAAATGGAAGGCAAAAAACTCGAGAAATTGATGCTGCAGTTTATGGCCGGTGAATTTGACGTGCTGGTTTCCACGACCATTGTTGAAAGTGGTTTGGACGTGAGTAATGCCAACACGATTTTTATCAACAATGCCAATAACTTTGGTTTGTCAGATTTGCACCAAATGCGCGGTCGCGTTGGACGTAGCAACAAAAAAGCCTTTTGTTATTTTATCACACCACCGGTTTCCGTGATGACCGAGGAAGCCCGAAAACGCATCGGCGCGTTGGAACAATTTACGGCTCTTGGCAGCGGTTTCAATATCGCGATGAAAGACCTTGAAATTCGTGGTGCCGGCGATATTCTGGGTGGTGAGCAAAGTGGCTTTATCAACGAAATCGGTTTTGATACTTATCAGAAAATTTTGAGTGAAGCCATCGACGAACTTAAAGACAACGAGTTTAAAGAGCTTTATGAAAGCAAGGAAAAACCTGAAGAAAAAAATTATGTCACCGAACCGCAGATCGACACAGATTTCCAATTGCAATTTCCCGATGATTATATCAACAGCATCCCAGAACGTTTGAAACTTTACACACAACTCAACGACATTTCAAATGAGGAAGAACTCATTAAATTTGAAGACCAACTCACCGACCGTTTTGGTGAATTGCCAACACAAGCCGTTGATTTGTTGAACAGCGTGCGCATCAAATGGATCGCCATCCACTGCGGATTAGAGAAAATCATTATGAAACGCGGTGCGCTCATCGCTTATTTTGTGTCCGATCAACAATCGCCTTTTTATCAAACCCAAACTTTTTCCCGCGTTTTGCAATTTGTGCAGACCCATCCACAAAGTTGCACGATGAAAGAAAAGAAAACCCGCAGCGGCCTGCGGTTGTTGCTGCGATTTGATGGGATTAATTCGATTGAAGAAGCTCTGGGGGCATTAAAACCACTGGATGTGAAGAAGGAAAAAGTGGAGCAGAAAGTCAATTGATTTGGTTAAGTCTACTTGATCAATAAATATCACAGGAATTTAATTCAAACAAAGCCTTAACGAAGTTTAAAAGTGAAATCACACGTATTTTGCTATTTTTGCAAGTGAATTTCAAGTTAGACCTCACAGGTTTACTAAACACTGCCAAAAGGGAAACCTGTGAGGTCTTGTCTGAATTTAGATGACCTGCTGGTGTTTAAAACTAAAGTCAGGTCGATAATAAAAACGAAGTCCCGCGTTATGGGCTGGTCTAAAATTATTTATTAAGCGTTTAGAACAAAAAAGCAAAAACCTCAAAAATATGCTCAAAAACGATTTGCTCTTAAAAGCCTTTAAAGGTGAAACTGTGTCGCGTCCACCAGTTTGGATGATGCGCCAGGCCGGGCGTTATTTGCCTGATTTTATGACCTTGAAGAAAAAATATGACTTTTTCACGCGTTGCCAAACCCCGGAATTGGCTACTGAGATCACAGTGATGCCCATTGAACAAATCGGTACCGATGCAGCAATTTTATTCAGCGATATTATGGTCGTTCCCCAAGCGATGGGCATTGAGGTAGAAATGAAACCCGGCATTGGACCTTATATCGAGAATCCATTGCGCACACCTGCAGCCATAAACGATGTGATTGTGCCTAATGTCGATGAAGAGCTGGATTATGTTTTCCAGGCCATAAAAATGACCAAAAAAGAACTGGCCGATGCCGTGCCTTTAATCGGTTTTGCGGGTTCGCCGTGGACTTTGCTCTGCTATTTGGTGGAAGGCCGTGGCTCTAAAAATTTTGCGACTGCCAAAGAATTCTGTTTCAAACGGCCAATGGCCGCTAAAGTCTTGCTTCAAAAACTAACGGACACAACTATTGCTTACTTAAAAGGAAAAGTAAAAGCTGGCGTCGATGCCGTTCAGCTTTTTGATTCTTGGGGCGGCTTGCTGTCACCAACGGATTATCAAGAGTATTCTTGGCAATATATGCAGCAAATCATCGATGCTTTGAAAGATGAAATTCCGGTGATTGCTTATGGAAAAGGGTGTTGGTATGCGCTCAAGGAAATGGGGGAATCCGGTGCCTCGGCAGTTGGTGTCGATTGGACCTGTTCTGCCAGAAACGCGCGTTATTTAAGCGGTGGTGAGGTGACTTTGCAAGGAAATTTAGACCCGTCGCGCTTGTTTTCGCCAAAAAATGAAATCACAAAAATGACCCACCAAATGATCGATGAGTTTGGAAAGGACAAATACATCGTCAATCTCGGCCACGGAATTTTACCAAATATTCCAAAGGAGAACGCTAAGGCTTTTGTGGATGCGGTGAAAAGTTACTCGTGATTTTTTAAACTGAAAAATTCAATACCTCAATATTTTTAGGTAATTATTGAATAATTATAACAAATTGGTTATCAAACATCAACTGTCAGTTCGAGTGAAATTTGAGTAGCGATAGCGGATCAAATTTTGTATCGAGAACCCTTGTGGGCAACAATGCTTCTCGATACAAACAATAAATATCATCTTATTAGAACTTTTATATATACTTAATAAAAGCTAAAAAGAATTGAGTAACCCAATAACCTTTAACCGATAACTTTTCAACCGAATTATGCTTAGCAAAGGGATTAAAAGTGAAGAACAGGAAAAACTAAATCAAATAATTGAAGCAGGTTTACAAATGGATTTCGTTCCTGATTTATGGAAAACCGAACAACGGAAAAGCATTGACGAAATTTTTCAACAAGCACTGGGCTTGGCTTTAGATGAGGTGGAAGCGCTTCCAAATGAAGAGTGGTTAAAACGTATAAAAAAACAGGATTTAAATTTTTCAAATGCTGAAAAAATTGGTGATTTGTTATTGAAAATCAGTTTTCAAGAGCCTGAAAAAATTAAAAGCGACTTATCCAGAAAAGCGGTGATGCTTTACGAAAATGCTCAGGAAGAACACAAAATCTTTTCTTTTGGACTCATCCAAAAAATTAAAAATGCCAAAGCGGAATGAAAGACAAGTTTTACAGCTACATCCGGAATTTACAGGATAAAATCTCGGCAGAACTCGAACAAATCGACGGAAAAGCAAAATTCCACGAAGACTTGTGGCAGCGGGAAGAAGGTGGCGGTGGTCGAACACGCGTGATCGAAAACGGAAAGGTGATTGAAAAAGGCGGCGTGAACATTTCTGAGGTTCACGGTCCGCTTTCTCCGGCGATGCAAGATTATTTCAAAGTTGGTGATGTTGATTTTTTTGCCTGTGGGCTCAGTCTAGTTATTCATCCACAGAACCCGATGGCGCCCACAGTTCACGCTAATTGGCGCTATTTTGAGATGTATGAAAAAACCGGCGAAAACATTGACTCTTGGTTTGGTGGCGGTCTTGATCTAACACCTTATTATTTGTTTGAAGACGATGTGAAACACTTTCATCAAGTCTGCAAAAATGCCTGCGATCGTCACAATCCGGAATTCTATGCCAACTATAAAAAACGCTGCGACGAGTATTTTTGGAATTCCCACAGAAATGAAGCCCGTGGGGTTGGCGGATTATTTTTTGATTACTTAAAACCAACCGATGAAATATCGGCGGAAAACTGGTTTGACTTTGTAACCGATACGGCCGATAACTTTTTAGGTGCCTATATGCCAATTCTCATAAAACGAATGGATTTAGGCTTTGATGAAAAACAGAAAGATTGGCAAGAAGTGAGGCGTGGACGTTATGTGGAATTCAATCTCGTGCACGACAAGGGAACGCTTTTTGGCTTAAAAACCAATGGCCGCATCGAAAGTATTTTAATGAGTTTGCCGCCAAAAGTTCAATGGATATATGACCACCATCCAAAACTCGATACCAAAGAAGCAAAATTATTGGAAGTGCTTAAAAATCCACAGGATTGGGTTTGAAAAGATGTTTTTTTTGAAAGGAGTAATTGAAATTCCCCTCTTCCCAAGAGGGGTGGGTTCCGAAGGAAGCCGGGGTGTTTGGTCTTGATTTTTAACTATTTCACGCTGAAATTATGTTTTTTGAATTTATGTAGAAACTTGTAAACCTTTAAAAGATCACTAACTGCGTTTTAGGAAATAGCGAAAAGGTTTTTGTGATTGAATAGCCGAATTTCAATCCGAGATATTATAACAACACCCCGCCTGCGAAAAGCAGGCACCCCTCTTGGGAAGAGGGGAATGCATCATCCATAATTCCCCTCTTCCCAAGAGGGGTGGGTTCCGAAGGAAGCCGGGGTGTTTGGTCTTGATTTTTAACCATTTCACGCTGAAATTATGTTTTTTGGATTTATGTAGAAACTTGTAAATTTTTAAAACGTCTCTAATCGGGGTCACGTCCTGAAATAGGTTGACATATATATTGTTTTTTGGATTTAAATAGAATTGCGCTTTAGGAAATAGCGAAAAGATTTGTGATTGAACAGCAGAACTTCAATCTGAGATCATATAACAACACCCCGCCCCCAAATTAAAAAGTTTTAATTTGGGGGGCATCCCTCTTGAAAACCTGTGCGCCGAGGCGTAGAGTGGAATGCACCGGGGAAAAATACCCGTTGTAGAAAAATGGGAATTCGCTGCACAAAAACTACTTTGGAAAGAAATTTGCTATTTTATCACTTCAGAATCAAGTTCGTAAAACATTAATTTTTATTGTAACTTATCCGGTTACAAAACTGAGTCTAAAACACCTATGGACAATTACCGTCTAATCGAAAAAAAACTCGAGGCCTTTATCCGCAAGTATTACTTGAACGAGTTGCTTCGCGGTGCGATTGCTTTTGTCACCATTGGTTTGGCTTATTTTCTGATCACCGTCTCATTTGAATACTTTTTTTGGTTGGGAACGACGCTCAGAAGTATTTTATTTTGGCTTTTTATAATCGTTGAAGCAGCCTTGTTCCTGCGTTTTATCGCTTTGCCGCTGACGCGTTTGTTGAAGTTATCAAAAGGGATCGATTATTTTCAAGCTTCAGAAATAATCGGAAAGCACTTTCCCGAAGTCGATGACAAACTGCTCAATATTATTCAACTCAAGCAGAACGATGCCGGCTCAGATTTGATTTTGGCGAGCATTAATCAGAAATCACAGAAACTCAAACCCGTGCCTTTCAGCATTGCGGTTAATTTTAAATCCAACTTGAAATATTTAAAATATGCCGCGATCCCGGTTTTGGTGGTTTTGGCAATTTATATTTCGGGCAACAGCAGTTTGTTTTCTGACGGCTATTCACGCGTGGTTAATTATGACGAAGAATATACCCCGCCGGCGCCTTTTCAATTTCAAGTGCTCAATTCATCGCTCAAGGCGCAAGAGGATAAAAATTTTGTCCTTCAAGTGAAAACCCAAGGAAATGTAGTTCCCAGCCAGGCTAAAATCACGTATGAAGGAGAGACTTATTTCTTAGAACAAACCCAGCCCGGTCTGTTCCGCCACGAATTTGACCGTCGGAATAAAGATTTGGATTTTCAACTTGAGGCTAATGAAGTCCAGTCCCCGCCCTATCATTTAAGCGTAATTAAAGTTCCCAGTTTAGTGGATTTCCAAATGCAGTTGGATTACCCGGCTTATACCGGCAAAAAGGATGAAAGCATCCGCGGCACTGGAAACGCCAATATTCCGGAAGGAACAAAAGTAAAGTGGAAAATCCAGGCGCAATCCACCGATAAAATTCAGATGAAATGGCCGGATACTGCACAAAATATGATGAAATCTGAAAATAGGTTCACATATAAAAAGCAGGTGCTCAAAACCCAACCTTATTCTCTTTCCACTTCAAATAAAAATTTGAGCGATTACGAAAAACTGGATTACAAACTAAAAATGATTCCCGATGAAAGGCCAGAAATCGAAGTGGAAAAAAAGCAGGATTCGGTCAATGAATCGGTTCAGTATTTTTTCGGAAGGTTGTCCGATGATTATGGACTTCGAAAACTGGAATTGGTCTATTACCCTGAAGAGAACCCGGGTAGCGCAAAACGGAAATCAATAAACATCAACCACTCAAATTTTGATGAATTTGTGTTTTCGTTTCCTGGAAATTTAGAATTGGAAGCGGGAAAAGGCTATGAATTTTACTTCCGTGTTTGGGACAACGATGCGGTCAACGGATCAAAAGCGGCGCGAACCAGAAGTTTTTATTTTAGGAAACTAACCGAAAACGAGGAGCAGGAAAAACAACTTCAGAACCAGCAAGAAGCGATTCAGGGAATGGACCGTTCGCTCAAAAAAATGCGAAAATCTAAAAAGGACTGGGAGGACCTCGATCAAATGCGAAAGGAGAAAAAACAGCTCAGTTATAATGACAAAAGAAAGCTGAAGCAATTTATGCAGGAGCAACAACGCCAACAGAAGAAAATGCAACAGTATTCTGAAAAGATGAAAAAGAACCTTGAGAAGTTTAAATCAAAGAAAGAAAATAACGAGCACAAAAAACAACTCGAGGAACGTCTTGAACGCAGTAAAAAGCAAGCGGAAAAAAATAAAAAGTTGCTGGATGAATTAAAGAAATACCAAGATAAAATCAAAAAGGACGAACTCAATAAAGACTTGGAAGAGATAAAAAAGCAAAGTGAAAGCCAGCGGAAAAACTTAGAGCAGATGCTGGAGTTGACCAAGCGGTTTTACGTTGAGGAAAAGGCGCGAAAGCTGAACGAGAAACTGAATCAACTCGCTAAAGAACAAAAAAAGCTGAGTGAAAAAGAAGAAAAGAATACGTCAAAAAAGCAAGAAAAACTGAATAAGGAATTCAAAGATTTCCGGAAAGAATTGGACAGTCTGGAGTCTGATAATAAGGCTTTAAAATCGCCGATGGATCTAAAACGGGATAGTGATAAGGAAAAGTCTGCTGCCAACGATCAAAAGGAAGCCACTGAAAAGCTCAAATCCAGCGAGGAACAGAAAAAAACCGACAAGAGTGAAGAACCTTCTGATAATGAAGGGGATAAGCCCGATGATAAGAATAATAAGGAAGATAGTAAGTCGCCGGAAAAAAGTCCAAAGAGTGGAGGCCAGCAAAAATCTGCTGCCCAAAAAAAACAAAAGTCCGCTGCTGAAAAAATGAAACAGATGGCTCAGCAAATGCAGATGGCGATGCAGCAATCCGGTCAACAACAACAGTCTGAAGACGCTGAAATGCTACGGCAGGTTTTGGACAATTTGGTGACCTATTCTTTTCAGCAGGAAAACTTAATGGAGGATTTTGAAGAAATAAGTTCAAAGAGCCCTGATTTTCCTGAAAAGTTGCGGTATCAAAATACCTTGAAAGAAAATTTTGAACATGTAGATGACAGTCTTTACGCATTGGCAACCAGAAACCCGATGATCGGCGAAAAAGTAACACAGGAGTTGACTGACATTAAGTATAATATCGACAAGGCCTTAGAACGATTGGCCCAAAGCCAAATGAACCGCGGAGCTTCCAGTCAACAGTATGCATTTAAAGGGGCAAATAATCTCGCCAATATGCTGGATGAGTCGCTTCAAAAAATGCAAGCGATGATGAAAAGTAGCGGACAAGGCAAAGGCAAGAAAGGGAAAAAGGGGAAAAAGGGAAATAAGCAAGGCCAGGGTTTTCAACTTCCCGATATCATTAAAAAGCAAGGTGAGCTCGGAAAAAAGGGCCAAGGTAAAAAAGAAGGGAAAAAGCAGGGAAACAAACCTGGTGAAAAAGCAGGAAAGCAGCGAAAAAAAGGCGAAAAAGGAAAGTCTGGTAAATCCGGTGAATCAGGCAAACAGGGAAAGTCCGGTCAGCAATCTGCAAACGGAAAACAAGGTAAAAACGGTAAGAAAGGCGGAAAAAGCCAAAACGGAAAACAAGGTAAAAACGGCAAGGCAAACCAAAAGGGAAATTCCCAAAACGAAGAAATGAGTGGTGAGGTTTATGAAATTTATAAACAGCAACAACGCCTGCGTATGCAACTTGAAGATATGCTTGAAAAGTCCGGTTTAAAGGCAAAACAACGCCGGCTTTTAAACCAGATGAAAGATGTTGAACAAGATTTGCTGCGTTATGGAATGACGAAAAAAACCCGTGATCAAATGTTGCGAGTCAAACAACAATTGATGAAACTCGACAATGCGTCGATGAAGCAGGGCAAGAAAAAAGAACGCCAATCGACCGCTAATAAAAAGGATTTCCGGAATCAAACGGATATGGACCTGAAGAAGGCAAAAGAGTATTTTAATACCACTGAAATTTTAAATAGAAAGAATTTACCTTTGCGGCAGGAATATAAAAGCAAAGTCGAACAGTACTTTCAAACCCAAGATGATTAATTTTTTTGTAGAAAATAATTTTAAATGGTCGAAACCTCAGAATAAATCACATCAAATGTGGCTGGAAGAGGTTTTAAAATCTGAAGGCTTTGGAATAGGGGATGTGAATTACATCTTCTGTGATGACGTTTATTTGCACGAAATCAATGTAAATTATTTGAATCACGACGACTACACAGATATTATTAGTTTTGACAACTCAAAGGGAAATTTGGTCGAAGCCGATATCTTTATCAGCACCGAACGCGTAGGGGAAAACGCCAAAAGCCATGAAGTTACTTTTGAGGATGAACTCAAACGGGTAATGGCCCACGGGCTTTTACATTGTATGAATTACAATGACAAAACCGAGGATGAGCGCAAGGAAATGCGGAAAAAAGAAAGGGAAAAAATTATAATGTTCCACGTGGAACATTAAGAAAATAATCTAGATATGTTCAACGAAGAATACGATTTAATTGTAGTTGGCGCAGGGCACGCGGGAAGCGAAGCGGCGGCAGCTGCAGCTAATATGGGCAGTAAAACTTTGCTCATCACAATGAACCTTCAAAACATTGCACAAATGTCCTGCAATCCCGCTGTTGGCGGAATTGCTAAAGGACAAATTGTTCGGGAAATAGACGCAATGGGCGGTTATACAGGAATAGTGTCTGATAAAAGCGCTATTCAATTTAAAATGCTGAACACTTCTAAAGGGCCAGCGATGTGGAGCCCACGTGTTCAAAGTGACCGGATGCGATTTTCTGAAGAGTGGAGGACTATGCTCGAGCAAACCCCAAACCTGGATTTTTATCAGGAAATGGTTTCTGGGTTAATGACAAAAAACGGTAAAGCCGTTGGGGTAAAAACCAACCTTGGTTTGGAAATTAAATCCAAAAATGTGGTTCTCACAAACGGAACTTTTCTAAATGGAAAGATTCATATTGGTACAAAAAACTTTGGTGGGGGACGATCTGGAGAACGCGCTTCGACAGGAATTACTGCCGAGCTTATTGAGCTTGGTTTTGAAGTTGGAAGAATGAAAACCGGAACGCCACCGCGCGTCGACGGACGAAGTTTAGACTTTTCCAAAATGGAAGAACAGCCTGGAGATGCAATTCCGTCAAAATTTTCTTATTCTGACGAGACTTCGCCGCTCACAACACAACGTTCTTGCCACATGACTTATACTTCGCCGGAAGTTCACGATGTTTTGCGCAATGGTTTTGACCAAAGCCCAATGTTCAATGGTCAAATTGAAAGTACGGGTCCGAGGTATTGCCCAAGTATTGAAGATAAAATACACCGGTTTGCCGAGCGCGACCGGCACCAGCTTTTTGCCGAGCCCGAAGGTTGGAATACTGTGGAATATTATATCAATGGTTTTTCAACATCACTTCCGGAGCAAATTCAATTCAATGCTTTAAAAAGTGTAAAAGGTTTTGAAAAGGTTAAGTTCTTCCGTCCAGGTTATGCGATTGAATACGATTATTTCCCACCGACGCAGTTGAAGCATACCTTAGAAACAAAACTAGTTGAAGGACTCTTTTTTGCCGGCCAAATTAATGGCACCACTGGTTATGAAGAAGCAGCTTGTCAAGGAATGATGGCCGGCATAAATGCAGCTTTAAAAGCACGTGAAGGCGAGCCTTTTGTTTTGCGGCGAAATGAAGCTTATATCGGGGTTTTGATAGACGACCTGATCACAAAAGGAACAGAAGAACCTTACAGGATGTTTACTTCGCGAGCTGAATACCGAACGCTTTTGCGACAGGACAATGCCGATTTCAGGTTGACGGAACGTTCGCACGATATTGGGTTGGCCTCAAAAGAACGCTTGGTTGAAATGCAACGGAAGCGCGATTCATCTGAGGCTTTTGTATCTTTTTTCAGGGAAACAAGTGTTGAACCCGAAATTATTAATCCAATTTTGAAAGAGAAAAAAACCGCTACGGTTGATCAAAAGGGAAAATTGTTCAAGGTTTTTAAACGGCCTCAATTAAACCTGGACGATATGCGGAAAATGGATTCCGTTGAAAATTATATCCAGGAACATCAACTCGATCAATCTGTTTTGGACCAGGCGGAAATCCAGATCAAGTATTCCGGATATATTGAAAAAGAAAAAGCAAATGCGGATAAATTGAACCGCTTGGAAAATATCAAAATCCCCAGTAATTTTGACTTCTTCGGGATCCAATCGATGTCAATGGAAGCCCGTGAAAAATTAAATAAAATACAACCGCAAACAATTTCTCAGGCGTCCCGGGTAAGTGGGGTGAGCCCTAATGATATTTCAGTTTTATTGGTTTATATGGGGCGATAAAATATATATGTTCCACGTGGAACAAGTTTAATTATGAAAAAACTGTTTAGTGTTTTAATAGTGTTTCTGGCGATGCAATCTTGCGTGCCTTTGCATACAGCTGAACGAATTGAAGGCTACGAAATTGTCAGTGGAAAAAATAACTTTAGAAAACTAGATAAATTTCACTTTCAGGTCAAGACCTCCATAGAGCATTTGAATTATAAAATCAATGAATTTTTTAGGCTGAACAATGATCCTTCGACAAGGGCTTTTAAAACATCACTTTTCGGGGCGCAGGATTTCAAGGTTTATATTTCATCGAGTTATGATAAGGATTCGAATCTTTGGTTTATTGATTTATTTTTGCCTAACGATGAAAACACTGCTGACGCAATTAAAAAGACACAGGAAAAACGCATTTATTATTTAGACGTTCAAGTGATGGATTCTGAAGGAAATGATGCTTTGACAAAAAACTCATTGTATCGCCAGAGCATAATTAATAAATTGCGTGAGTTTCGAAATGTTTTTCACCCCGGAAAATAATGTGAATTGTATTTTTGTATAGTGTATTTGCCAAAATACCACTATGTGTAGTTAAGCTTATTTCTTAATGTTTCAATCTGAGGGGAAATCCCTCCCCAATTTTAATTGGGGACGACTTTAGTGTTTTTAAAAGCACAATCATCCCATCCTAAATTCCTGCCCGCCGGCAGGCAGGCTCTCGCCGCGTCGAGAGGACTTTTACTCCCTTTCCGCCGCGGCGGACTCAGGGTTGGGATGAATGTCATCTTTAGTCGGCTTCAGCCAGAATACAACCCCATCAGCTTTAGCCGATGGTAGTTTAGTTTTTTGCCCGAGGCGAATGGGGAATTAAGTTTAGCTAAATGAAGACGTTTAGGGTTTAATGACACTTTATAATAGCAAATAGCTAATTAAAGCTTCAACACGAGGTTTAAACCTTTCTTTTGAATCATCTCTTTGGCTTTCATTTTAAGTCCTTCTGGTTTTAAAATACAAGGGCTTTTTTAATAGATAAAATTTATTTTAATTTCAATTCTCATAAATAAAACAAAGCTTCTTAAATTTGCCCAAACATTCTTCTAAGCTTCAATGATTTTTATACTTTTGCCCCGAAAAATAAAATTTAATTTATGAAAAGATTATTTCTATTAGCGGTCGTTTCAGTTTTGCTTGTTTCTTGTCAACAGGAAAAATCAGCTTATGTGAACAGCTCAAAACTTTTTGATGAGTATCAACCCATCAAAGACGCAAGTGCAAAATTTGAAAAGCAGCAGAAAAATGCGCAAGGTCAAATTCAGCCTCAAATGCAAAAGCTTCAACAGGAGTACCAACAACTAATGCAGCGTAAAGAGTCAATGGACCAGGCGGCTTTTCAAAAGGAAGCACAGGCAATTCAACAAAAAGCTCAGCAGATGCAGCAAATGCAACAAATGCAAATGCAAAGCCTGCAGAAAAATAATACGGCTAAAATGGATTCTTTGAACCAGGCTGTGAAAAAAGCGGTAGCTGATTATGCCGAAAGCAATGGTTATACTTATGTTTTTGGAATGAGTGAAGAAGGAAAACAAATTATTTATGCCAGCGAAGGTAAAAATATTACTCAGGAAGTACTTGAAGAATTGAACGGTGGTGAAATGGATTCATCCGAAAAGGAGGATAAAGACGAAATGAAATCCGAAAAAGAAATGGATAGCACAATGCCTAAATAAGGATTTTGTTATTTTTCAAATCTAAAATTAAAGCCGGTTGTTGACCGGCTTTTTTTATACTCAAAATTTAGATGAAATCAATTTATTCAAATTAATGGATTAAAGAATTAACTCGTATTTTTGGGAAAGTTTCGCACAAAACCAAATCTATGTCTTCTAAAAAACGCCTTTTCCTGCTTGATGCTTATGCCTTGATTTTCCGCGGCTATTACGCATTAATAAAAAACCCAATAATTAATTCTAAAGGCCAGGACACTTCGGCGATTATGGGGTTTATGAATTCTGTTCTCGACGTGATCCGTCGTGAAAACCCCGACCATCTCGCGGTTTGTTTTGACAAAGGCGGCAGCGCAGAACGCACTGAACTCTTTCCGGAATACAAGGCAAATCGCGACGCAACGCCAGATGTTATCCGTGAATCCATCCCAGTTATCAAGGATATTTTAAAGGCTATGCACATTCCATCAGTTGAGCTCAAAGGCTTGGAAGCAGATGATATCGTGGGAACCTTGGCCAAACAGGCCGAAAAAGAGGGTTTTGAAATTTTTATGGTGACGCCCGATAAGGATTTCGCCCAATTAGTGACCGAAAATATCAAAATGTACCGCCCGGCGCGAATGGGCAATAGCATCACGATTTGGGGAATTCCCGAAGTTCAAGAACGCTTTGGTGTGGAACGGCCAGAGCAGGTGATCGATTACCTTGGGATGATGGGCGATGCCTCCGACAATATTCCGGGACTTCCCGGTGTGGGCGATAAAACCGCTAAAAAATTTATTGCAAAATATGGCAGTATGGAGGGCTTGCTGGAAAACACCGATGATCTGAAAGGCAAAATGAAGGAGAAAGTGATTGCCAACGCAGAGCAGGGAAAAATGTCAAAAAAACTGGCCACGATTTTCACGGAATGCGATGTGAAATTTAATGCCGAAACCTATGAACTCTCAAAGCCAAATGTTGATAAAGTTATCGAGATTTTTACCGACTTGGAATTCCGCCGGATGAAAGAACGCTTTGTAAAACTCTACAATGAAGGTTCAGATAACAATGAGGGATTGACCAATAATGGCGGTCAGGATAAATCTGAAAAAAAATCAAAAACGGCGGGTTCAGGTCAGTTTTCACTTTTTGGGAATGACACAGATAAAAAGGATGTCAAAACCAGTCAAGGCTTAAAAAACATAGAAAGCACGCCACATTTTTATCAATCTGTCGAGGGCGAAACGGCCTTGGAACTGTTTATTGAGCGTTTGATGAAGCAGAAAAGCGTCTGTTTTGACACTGAAACTACGTCGCTTGAAACACTTGATGCGGAGTTGGTGGGCATTGCTTTTTCCTGGGAAGCGGGAAAAGGCTATTACATCCCCTTTCCAGAAGATCAGAATAAGGCAAATGAATTAATTCAAAACTTTAAACCTTTTTTTGAGTCGAAAGGCATTCAGAAAATAGCTCAAAATTTAAAGTATGACCTCAAGGTTTTGAAAAATTATAAGGTCGTGATAAAAGGGCCCATTTTTGACACGATGCTGGCGCATTATATCATCAATCCAGATATGCGGCATAATATGGATATCCTGTCGGAAACTTATCTGAATTACAAACCGCTTTCCATTGAAAAATTGATCGGCAAACCTGCCCGCTCGGCAGGCGGGAAAGGTAAAACGCAGAATTCGATGCGCACAGTCGATATGGAAAAACAAACCGAATATGCGGTTGAGGATGCTGATATTACTTTTCAATTAAAACAATTGCTGGAAAAAGAACTCAAAAATGCGCCAGGGGGAAATAAGCTTTTTGATGATATTGAATTACCGCTTTTGCGCATTTTGGCAAAAATGGAAATGGAGGGCATTAAAATTGACCGCGATTATTTAAACCAACTTTCCGAAGCACTCGTTGACGATATTGCGGCACTTGAAAAAAATATTTACAAAGAAGCCGAAGAAGAATTCAATATCGGTTCGCCAAAACAACTCGGGGAGATACTGTTTGGAAAAATGGAGCTGGTCAAAAAACCAAAGAAAACAAAATCAGGACAGTATTCCACAGCTGAAGATGTGCTGTCAAAATTAGCGAAAGACCATGAAATTGTTGAAGAAGTCCTCGAATGGCGCGGGTTGATGAAACTGAAAAATACTTATATCGACGCGCTTCCCGAACAAATCCATCAAAAAACAAACCGGGTGCATACTGAATATATGCAAAGCGTTGCCGCAACCGGAAGGTTGAGTTCAACAAACCCAAACTTGCAGAATATTCCCATCCGCACAGAACGCGGGCGGCAAGTGCGAAAAGCTTTTGTGCCGCGCGATGAAAATTACACATTGCTCGCCGCTGATTATTCGCAAATTGAATTGCGCATTATCGCTTCTTTGAGTGAAGAAGAAACGATGATGAAAACCTTTCAAGATGGCGGGGATATTCACGCTTCCACAGCCGCAAAAGTTTTTAATGTTCCCATCGATGACGTTACCCGGGCTCAGCGAAGCAACGCCAAAACGGTTAATTTTGGGATAATTTATGGGGTTTCTGCGTTTGGCTTGAGTCAGCAAACGGAACTCACGCGCAAGGAATCCAAAGAATTGATCGACACTTATTATGAGACCTATCCCAAACTCACGCAATATATGGAGGGGCAAAAACAATTTGCCCGCGACAACGGCTATGCGGAGACGGTTATGGGCCGCCGGCGTTATTTGAAAGACATCAATGCCAGAAACCACCTTGTGCGCAGCGCCGCAGAGCGAAATGCTGTCAATGCGCCCATTCAAGGAAGTGCCGCCGATATTATTAAACTCGCGATGATCAACATTCAAAATTTGCTGGAAGGGAAAAATTTTAAAAGTAAGATGTTGCTGCAAGTCCACGATGAGTTGGTTTTTGATTTATTTAAAGAAGAAGCCGATGAGCTCAAACCCTTGATCCAAAAAGAAATGGAAACCGCCTTTAAAATGAGCGTTCCGCTGGATGTGGAAATGGGGACTGGGGATAATTGGCTGGAGGCGCATTAAAATCTAAGAGTTATTTTTACAAAGGTTAAGCGTATAAGGTTTAAATCATTTTGCTTTTCCCTACATTTGAAAAAACTTGACTAAATTAGAATATTGATTATGGCTGATTTTAAACAAAACCTAATAGATGAAATAATTGACCAATATATGTATGCCGATGAAACGAATCGGCCGTGGATTATTGGGTTTAGTGGCGGAAAAGATTCTACGGTAATGTTGCAACTTGTTTGGGAAGCAATTTCTCAAATTAAGGAATTGACGGGAATCGTGAAACGTGATATTTACGTGGTTTCCAATGACACTATGGTTGAAAACCCCGTGATTACAGAGTATGTTTATCGGGTTTTGGACAAAATTGAAAAGGCCGCCGTTGAACAGGACATTCCAATTCAGGTAAAAAAAACAATACCTCGCTTGGAAGATTCGTTTTGGGTCAATCTTATCGGAAAAGGTTATCCGACACCGAATAATGCATTTCGCTGGTGCACGGACCGTTTAAAAATCAAACCAACCTCGAGGTTTATTTCAGAGCAAATTGATGAATTTGGCGAAGCAATTATTTTAATAGGAACACGCTCTTCGGAAAGTGCCAATCGTGCAAAATCAATGAAAAAACACGCCCGGAAAGGAAAACGCTTGACCAAACATCCAAATGAACCGAACACCTATATGTATGCGCCTATTCGGAATTTGAGGTTGGAAGAAGTATGGTACATTATAAATACAATGCCTTCGCCCTGGGGTGCGGATAATTCGGAATTGTTCAATATTTATTCCGATGCCAGTGCCGATGATTATGAATGCCCTACTGTTGTGACCAATAAAAACCACAAATCCTGTGGTCAAAGCCGCTTTGGGTGTTGGGTTTGCACCGTTGTGAAAAAAGATAAGTCGATGTCCGCTTTAATTGAAAACGGTCTCGTTTGGTTGAAACCACTTTTGGAAATTAGAAACCAGCTGTTTGATGAAAGAAATCAAACTGAAAATAGAATGCCAACCCGACGAAATGGGCAAGAAGCCAAAAATGGACTGGGCAGTTATACGGCACAATACCGCGCGACGGTTTTAGAACGCGTACTTAAAGCCCAAAACGAAATCCAATCTGAAAAACCCCACGTAGAATTAATCACTAATCAAGAATTAGTCGCTATTCAAGCAATATGGTACCGCGATTTAATTTATAACCATAAAGTTTCCGATATTTACCATTCTGCCTATCAAACCGATATCAATATGAAAGAACAAAACAAAAAACAGGAAAAAGAGCTTGAACTTCTCAAACAGTCCTGTACAGAAAACCCCGACGATTTTGAACTGATTCAGGAATTATTGACCCTTCAAAAAAACAAATCTTTACTCAATAAAAAACGCGGCCTCAAAGGCGATTTTGAAAATAAGATTGAAGAGTATTTAAAGAAAAGCAACTAAAATATGTTTATCAAAGAAATAGAATTAGATAATTTCAGGATTTATAAGGGAAGAAACAAAATTGACCTTTCCCCAACTTCCAATAAAAATGTTGCTTTGGTTAGTGGGAAAAACGGTTATGGAAAAACCACTTTTTTAATGTCGTTGGTTTGGTGTCTTTATGGTAAACAGATGCAAAAGGTTGATGAGCTATATCTTAAAGAAATAAGTGATAATGGTGGTTATGGTAAATATATCGGGAATAGTTTAAATCGGCTTGCTAAGGTTGAAGGAGAAACAAAGTTCTCAGTTTCAGTAACTTTTGGCGACGTAAAAATCGAAGAAATACCTTGTAAAGAAATAAAGATAACCAGAATTTTTGATACGGTAACGAGTTCAAGTGATAAGGTGAAAATTCTTGTAGATGGTTTTGAAAATGAGTTGATTCAAGATTTAACTACTGATAGCCAACAGGGGGAAGAAATTTTTATCCGTGATTATATTTTACCTATAGAAATTGCAAAATTTTTCTTTTTTGATGCTGAAAAAATTGTTTCTCTTGCTGAAATTAATTCGCCTGAACAGAGAAGATTATTAAGTAAAGCTTATACTGAGGTTTTAGGAATTAAAAAATACGAAGATTTAAAAGATCAGCTGGAAACCATTCAGGATGAGTACCGAAAGAAGTCAGCAAAGCCTAAAGAAAAAAAAGAATTGAACCAAATAATTGCTGATATTGAAAATTCAGACGTAGAAATTACTGGAACAGAAGAAGAAACACGACAATTAACGGAAGAAAAAATTGAAAAATCCAGTGAGTCGGATGAAATTCAACGAAAGTTGATATACGAGGGGAATAAAATGACTCTTGAACAGCTGAACGACCTAAAAAATCAAGAGTCTAACCTTTATAGCGAAATAACGGAGCATCAAAATGATTTACTCAAGTTTCGCACATAATTTAACCTACTAATTTACTGCGATTTAAAGAATTTGGTGGACTGTTTAAAAACG
>Ga0075106_1000076_pt1 | contig 52198 bp, 47 predicted proteins | sample AntDeeMetag02WF4_FD_69796 | JGI IMG/M metagenome (GOLD analysis project Ga0075106, IMG submission 69796) | Saline lake microbial communities from Deep Lake, Antarctica - Antarctic Deep Lake Metagenome 02WF4 | ecosystem: Environmental > Aquatic > Non-marine Saline and Alkaline > Saline | place... | reverse complement strand
CCTCGACGCCGTCGAGTACCGCTGGGTGGAGGAGCTCGGCGGCATGAATCTGTTTTTCGTGTTCCGCGATGGACGCATCGTGACGCCGGCGCTCACCGGCACCATCCTGGAAGGCGTGACCCGCGATTCCGTGCTGCAGCTCGCGCGCGATGCCGGGTACGAGACCGAGGAACGGCCGATCAGCATCGACGAATGGCGAGAAACCGCCGCCTCGGGCGAGCTCGCCGAAGTGTTCGCATGCGGCACCGCCGCGGTCATCACTCCGGTCGGCGTCCTGTGCAGCGAAAACGAGCGGATTGTAAGCACCCCGGAAAGCGGGGGCGAGGTCGGACTGACGCTCCGGACGCGCCTGCTGGATCTGCAGTACGGCCGCAGCGCCGATCATCGGGGTTGGCTGACTCGCCTGGCCTGACCCGCGACACTGCGTGCCCGGATTCGAACGCTGCTTTTTCAGGCCACGGCGTTTTCACGTTGCGCGGATGCAGGCGCATCCGGAACTCGTCTCCGGACAGTTACGCGCTTCGCGGGTTTCACTGATCCTGATCACCGCTACTGTCTCCACGGATCAACGCGAGCTTGCGACGTCGGTATTCGTCTTCTTCGATCTCACCGCGTCGCCGCATTTCCTCGAGGCGGCCCATGTCCACCGTACTCATGTCGAGATCCTGACCGCAGCGCGGGCAGGCCGGTGTCCCGGGGTGCGCCGAGAAGCCGCAGCGTGCACAGACCGCGCCGCCACGGCGCCGTGGCCGGAACAGGTACCAGGCGGCGCCGATGAGGGCGACCAGTATGACGATGCGCCAGATGCCGGAGTCCAACCTGGGCTCCCAGTGTCTTGCCGTGACCGTTGCAGTCTGGCACCGGTCCGGGGCATGCAGCGAGTTTCGCATGCCATGCATGTCGTCCTGCGCTCGCGATCCCGCCTTGGCAGGCGGCGCAGCCACGGTTCACTGCTGGATCCGCTCGTCGCCGGTGGCCGAGGTCGCGACCGCCTCGCGGATGAGTTCGACTAACCGCCTCGCGCCGGGGCCGACCGTATCCGGATCAGCGGTGGCCAGATAAAGGGTGGCCCAGCGCTCGGCGCCCTCGCTGAGCGGCAGGGGGCGCAACTGGTCGGAGGCCAGTTCCTCGCGAATGAGATCTTCCGCATACCAGGCGAACCCGAGGCCCATGCAGGCCGCACGGATCGAGGTGGCCTTGTGGCTGACGGTCCAGCGTTGTTCGGTGATCCCGCCGTGCTTGTCTGTCCCGCGCCGGGTCGCCGTATCGCGTACGAACAGATGGCGGTACTCGCGCAGATCCTGGTAGGTCAGCGTGCGGCCGAGCCGGTGCAGCGGGTGGGACGGCGCGGCCACGGCGACGAAACGGACATGCATCAGCGGGTCGCCGACGCAGCCGGGGGGGACTCGAGAGCAGATCGCGAGTTGCACCTGGCCCTCACCCAACAGCTCCTCCGTCCCGCCGAGTACCGACTCGTAGAGCTCGATGCGGGTCTCCGGGCGCTCGTCCGCGAATCGCTGCAGGCACTGCAGCAGCAGCCATGTCGGGAAGACGATCTCCACGGCCAGGCGCAGTTCCGCCTCCTGACCTGCGGCGAGGGCGGCAGCACTCCGCTCGACGCGCTCGGATTCGCGCAGGAGTGCTTTGCCACGGCGATACAGCACGCGGCCGGCGTCGGTCAGGGCCGCCCGGCGCCCTTCGAGCTCGAAGACGTCGATGCCCAGTTGTTCTTCGAGCTTGCGGACCGCATAACTGACCGTCGACTGGGTCCGGTGGAGCTGCTCCGCGGCCTGGGCGTAACCGCCGGCGTCGACGACGGCGACGAGTGCCTGCCACTGATCGAGCGTGACACGGGAACGATTCATGGATCGATTCATTCGATAGGATATACCGAAATAATCCGCTTTTTTATCGTTCTGTTCAATTGTTTAATGCGTGCACCCAGCAAACGAAAGGTGTGCGTAATGAAGACCATTCTGCAACTCAACAACAGCGTGTTCAGCGATGAAGGGCAGTCTTCGAAGCTGGCGGATGAGTTCGTCGCCCGCGTCAGAGGGGAGGAGCCCGAAGCCCGCGTAATTCGTCGCGACCTCGCCCAGCATCCCGTACCGCATCTCGATCAGGCGACCTTTTTCGCCGGCTTGACGGCCGCCGATGAGCGCACGGCGGAGCACGCGCGGGCAGCGGCCCAAGCGGATACGCTGGTGACGGAGCTGCAGGACGCGGACACGTTGGTGATCGGGGTGCCGGTCTACAACTTCCTGATCCCGTCGACGCTCAAGGCGTGGTTCGATCACGTTGCCCGTGCGGGGACGACCTTCCGCTACACCGAGAACGGACCCCAGGGGCTGCTCGAAGGCAAGCGCGCCCACGTGTTCGTCACCAGCGGTGGCAAATACGCCGGTACCGACATCGATTTCGCCGCCCCGTACGTCACGCATATGCTCGGTTTCCTCGGGATAACCGATGTCACGGTGACGCGCGCCGAAGGTCTGGCGATGGGCGAAGAAACGAGCGAGGCCGCGCTGGAACAGGCCCGCGACCGGATCGATCGCCTCGCCGCCTGAACGGTAAACCGGTTGCGGCGCGGCGTGTGCGCGTGCCGCTCCGCAACCGGAGCAGTCCCGATGTCCGCTGGTCCGTGGTTGGGGTCCGGGCAGGTAACCCATGTATCCTTGGCTGCCCTTTACGCAACCCGGGAGCCGATCATGGCCGCTGAACCGCAACCCTCCGTGGATCCGGACGGACTGCTCGAATATTCGGTCGTCTATACCGACCGTTCACTCAACCATATGTCCGTCGCCTTCCAGGGCGTGATGCGAGACCTCTCCGCGGCCCTGAAAAGGGTGTATCAGGCCCATTCGGCCGTGATCGTTCCCGGCAGCGGCACGTTCGGGATGGAGGCCGTGGCCCGACAGTTCGCCACCGGGCGCGACTGCCTCGTCATCCGCAACGGCTGGTTCAGTTACCGCTGGACCCAGATCTTCGAGATGGGCGACATCCCCGCCCATTCGACCGTCCTGAAAGCCCGCCAGACGGGAGACGACGCGCGCGCGCCGTTCGCGCCGACGCCGATCGAGGAAGTGGAGGCGCGGATTCGCGAGGAGCGCCCGGCGGTGGTCTTCGCGCCGCATGTCGAGACCTCGGCGGGCATCATGCTGCCGGACGACTACATCCGGCGCGTCGCCGCCGTGGTGCACGAAGTCGGCGGGCTGTTCGTGCTTGACTGCATCGCCTCCGGCACGCTCTGGGTAGACATGCAGGCGACCGGCGTAGACGTACTTATCACCGCGCCCCAGAAAGGCTGGACCGGAACCCCGTGCTGCGCGATGGTCATGCTCAGCGAAATGGCCCGCCAGCGCATCGAGGATACGACCAGCACGAGTTTCTCGATGGATCTGCGCAAGTGGCTGCAGATCATGGAGACCTACGAGGGCGGGGGGCACGCGTATCACGCGACCATGCCGACAGACGGGCTCCGGCGCCTGCGCGAAGTCATGGAGGAGACCGAGAACGACGGCCTTGAACGCGTGCGCGAAGCGCAGCAGACGCTGGGCGATCGCGTGCGTTCGCTCCTCGTCCGCAACGGGCATCAAAGCGTCGCGGCCGAAGGCTTCCAGGCGCCGAGTGTCGTCGTGAGCTTTGCTGACGATGCCGGCATTGTCGGCCGATTCGCTGATGTCGGTCTGCAGGTGGCCGGCGGCGTGCCGCTGATGTGCGACGAGCGCGATGATTATCAGTCGTTCCGGATCGGCCTTTTCGGTCTGGACAAGCTCGAGCACGTCGATCGCACGGTCGAACGGCTTGAACAGGCGCTGGAGCGTCTGGAGGCGAAATAGGCACCGGGCGCTGACGAGCGATGCGATCGCCGGTTACGCCGCCGACGTCTGGCCGGATCACGGCATGGTCTTTCCGGAGACCTGCTACTTCCAGTGCCCGACCCGTACCGGTTACCACAAGCTGCCCAACGTGCTCGGAACAGGCGATCAGGCCGCCAATGCCGAGGATGTGCTGGAGCGCCACATCGATCAGGGCATCGAAAGCATCCAGCAATTCATGAGCGGCCAGCCGCTCTCCTGGGAGGTCGATCTCGAACTCGGTTACTGATATGTCTGTGGGCGGGCCGCCCGGCCTCGTGCCATATCGAGCGGGGGCTGATCGCTCCCGGCGCTACAATGGAGCAACTTGATGTCCGCGAAGGCCGAAACGATCATCACCAACGGTCGGGTTCTGACCATGGATCCACGCGCCCCCGAAGCGGAGGCCGTAGCGCTCGCCGGCGGGCGGATCCTGGCGGTTGGCGGCAACGCGGAAATCGCCGCGCTGGCGAGTCCGGATTGCACCCGGATTGATGCGGATCGCGGTACGGTGCTGCCTGGCTTCATCGAGAGCCACATGCACCTGTTCCCCGGTGGGGCCGAACTGGCCCATCTTCAGTTGCTGGATGTGGACGGCCCCGAGGCGTTGGCCGCGGCGGTCCAGCGTTATTCGGTCGAGCGACCCGAGGCGCCGATCCTGCTAGCGCAGGGGGCCGGCTACGAGATCCTCCCGGATGGCGTGACGCGTGGCGATCTTGACGCCATCATCGCTGATCGCCCGTTCGCCATGTTTGCGGCCGATCATCACACGGCCTGGGCGAATACTGCTGCGCTGACGGCCGCCGGTCTGCTGGAGGGCCGGGACCTGAGCCCAGGCAATGAAGTCGTGATGGATGAGGACGGCTACGCGACCGGTGAACTGCGTGAATTCGAGGCCTTTACGCCGATCCTAGAACTGGCGGGCGAGGGTCGGGCGACGCTGGGCCTCAGTACCGGTGGCGAACCGAATCCGTCGCCGAGCGAAGCCGAGCGCGCCCATGACCGCGGTATCCTCACACGCGGGCTGGCCCACTGCGCGCGCCACGGCCTGACCTCGCTGGTGACCATGGATGGCAACCGCTACACGCTGGAACTGCTGTCCGAACTGCGCGCCGCCGGCGGTCTGTCCGCAAGGGTCCGCGTGCCGTTCCATTTCCGCAATTTCCGCGATCTGGATGCGCTCGAATGGGCCAGTGCCATGACCCGGGATTTCGCCGATGACTGGCTGAGCTCCGGATTCGTCAAGCTGTTTATGGATGGTGTACTGGACAGTGGTACCGCGGTCACGGTCAACGATTATCCCGGTCGACCCGGCTGGCGCGGTGAGCCGCTGTTCGATTCGGATCGCTTCGCCGCGATCGCCATCGAGGCTGATCGGCGTGGGTTGCAGATCGCCGTTCACGCGATCGGCGACGGCGCCGTGCGGCGGGTACTCGACGGCTACGAGGCGGCGCGATCGGCGAATGGACGTCGCGACGCGCGCCACCGAATCGAACATATCGAACTGATCCATCCCGACGACGTGCCGCGTCTCGGCGAACTGGATGTGGTCGCTTCGCTCCAGCCCGGCCACGTGCCGGGTGCGATGGATTTCCCGGTGGAACCCACGATGACGAAGATCGGCTGGGATCGCGCGCCCGATGCCTATCCGTATGCCCGGCTGCGCGACGCCGGGGCGGTGCTCGCCTTCGCGTCGGATTGGCCGGTCGCGGATATCTCGCCGCTACGGGGCATCCAGGCCGTCATGACCCGGGAACCATTCGATGCGACCTGCGGGGATGAGCGCGTGAGCCTGCGCGAGACCCTGGCCGCCTGGACCATCGGCGGTGCCTGGGCCGAACACACCGACGACCGCAAGGGCATGCTGCGGCCCGGTTATCTGGCTGATCTCGTGGTTCTGTCCGGTGATATCGAGGCGGTCCCCGCCGATCGCATCGAGACGCTGGATGTCAGGTACACGCTCTGCGATGGTGAGGTCGTCTATCGGGCAGCCGAGCACTGATCGCAGTCGACCACGGTATCGTGCGGCCGATGCGAACTTTGCGTTGGCGGCGCGATTCGGGCAAAACTGAATAAAACCAGAATTGATTCAAAAGGGAGACCGCGGTGCCCGAGACCCCGCAATCCGCTTCGAGCGGTATCGAGATCCGCAATCTGAGCAAGGTCTTCGGTCAGGGTGCTGCCGCTTTGCGCGCACTCGACGATGTCACGCTCAGTATTCACCAGGGCGAATTCTTCACGCTGTTGGGGCCTTCGGGGTGCGGCAAGACCACGCTGCTGCGCCTGATCGCCGGCTTTGAGCAACCCAGCGCCGGCACGATAGCGATCAGCGGGCGTCAGGTCGCCGGCCTCGGCCCGAATCAGCGCCCGGTGAACACGGTCTTCCAGAATTACGCCCTGTTCCCGCACATGACGGTAGCCGCCAATATCGGGTTCGGTCTGAAGATGCTCAACAAACCCGCCGACGAGGTGAGGGATACGACTCGGAGGATGCTTGAACTCGTCCGCATGGAATCGATGGCGGACCGCAAGCCGAGCGAAATCTCGGGCGGCCAGCAGCAGCGGGTGGCGCTGGCGCGGGCGCTGGCGCCGCAGCCGAGTGTCCTGCTGCTCGATGAGCCTCTGTCCGCACTCGACCTGAAACTGCGCAAGGAAATGCAGGGCGAACTCAAACGCCTGCAGATCGAGACCGGCATCACGTTCGTGTTCGTGACGCACGACCAGCAGGAAGCTTTGACCATGTCGGATCGGATCGCCGTGGTGTCCGAGGGGCGCGTGCTGCAGTCCGGCCGACCGACCGACATTTACAATCATCCGGCCGAGCGTTTCGTGGCGGACTTCATCGGTGAGACCAACTTCCTCGAAGTCGAAATCGCGGGCATGAATGGCGGACAGGTGGACGTGCGGCTGCCTGGCGGTGGTGTTCGGCACGCGAGTCTGCCCGAGGGCATGCACCCGCAGTCGGGTGACAGCGTGACCGTGGTAATCCGCCCGGAGCACGCGAGTATCGTCGAATCGCAGGCGGATCTGCACGGGGTGGTCGAGGATTCCGTGTTCTTCGGCACCGACACCCAGATTCATCTCCGCCTCGACGCGGATACCCGGTTTATCCTGCGCCGCCAGAATACCGGTGCGGCGGTGGCAACCCCGGAGCCCGGCAGCCGTCTGGGAATCGGAGTGGCCGAAGGCGGCATCCAGGTGCTGCGGGGCTGATCCGGTGGCGACGAATGAATCGATATCGGCTGCACCTGCGGCCACGCCGGACGAGGGCACGGAACAGTCGCTTGCCGCCGTCAGCGAACGCCAGGGCTGGAAATGGCTTCTGTGTACACCGGCGCTGCTGATTCTGCTGTTCGCGGCGTCGGGTCCATTGTTGATCGTGCTGGTGTTTTCGTTCCTCTCCCCCGGCGACTATGGCGGCGTGGTCTGGGAATTCTCGGGGGAAGGCTGGTTCCGGGTATTCCTGTCCCGCGATGTTTTCGAGCCAGAGAATGTCTCGGTCAACTACGCGCATCTCTCAATCCTCTGGCGTTCGGTCAGCCTTGCGTTCCAGACGACGGTGATCTGCGCCATTCTCGGTTTTCCCACGGCATGGTTCATCGCGACCAGGCCCGCCGGTCAGCGCGAAATCTGGCTCCTGCTGGTCATGATCCCGTTCTGGAGCAATCTGGTAATCCGCACCTTCGCGATCCAGGAGGTGATCCGTAACGAGGGGCTTATCAATACGATCCTGCTCAACGTGGGTGTGATCGAACAGCCGATCCAGATGATGTACACCGATTTCGCGATTCTCGTCGGGATGGCCTACGTCTTTCTACCCCTGATGGTGCTGCCATTGTTTGCGGCGATGGACAAACTGGACGTCCGCCTACTTGAGGCCGGATACGACCTGTATGCCAGTCGCTGGGCGGTGCTGCGGCGTATCGTATTCCCCCTCGTGCGACCGGGTTTCATCGCGGGATCGATTCTGGTGTTCATCCCATCGATCGGGTCATACGTGACGCCGCGTCTGCTGGGCGGTGGGCGTAACATGATGCTTTCCAATCTGATCGATCTGCAGTTCGGTCAGGGGCGCAACTGGCCGCTCGGCGCCGCGCTTTCCCTGACTCTGCTGGTGATCGTTTTGACGGCGCTCGTGTTCTATCTCCGCGCGATCGACAGCAGGGAGGAAGAGCAGCATGTTTGATCGCCGGCGTCAGTTCAGTATCACCCGCCTGCCCGGCTTCACTCCGGTGGCCGTGATGACGTTCGTCCTGCTCTACGTCCCGATCGCGACCCTGATCGTGTTCTCGTTCAACGAAGCCCAGTCGATGGCCCGTTGGGATGGTTTCTCGCTTACATGGTATCGGGCGGCATTCGAGAACGAGAAGGTACGCGACGTCTCGATCCGGGCGCTCTGGCTGGCCGCGACAGCTGCCGGCATCGCGACGATCGCGGCTACCCTGGCTGCGCTGGGCACGACGCGAACGGCGCGCTTTCGTGGGCAGAGCATCGTCTACGGGATGGTCAACCAGCCGTTGATGGTGCCCGAAGTCGTCACGGGTGTATCGCTGCTGATTTTCTTCGCGATGATCAAGGTACAGACCGGTTACAACGGCATGGGCTATCTGGTCGCCGCGCACACCGCATTCTGTATTCCGTTCGCCTATCTTCCGATACGCGCCCGTCTCGAAACCATGGACCTGACGCTGGAACGTGCCGCCGCCGATCTGTACGCGAGTCACCTGCGCACGTTCCGCTACATCACTTTGCCCCTGTTGACGCCGGGTATTCTTGCCGGCTTCATGCTGGGTTTCGTGATATCTCTTGACACGGTCGTTATCACCGAATTTGTCAAATCCGCCGGGCAGGATACACTTGCTACGTATATGCTTGGCCAGATTCGGCGTGTGGTTACGCCGGAGATGAACGCGATCGCTACGCTGTTCCTGTTGTTGTCGACCATCGTGGTGATCCTGTTCTTCCTTGTTACCCGCAAGAAACCCTGACCCATACCCGACAACCGGGGAAAACGATGAAAAAAATGAAGAGCACCATGGCACTCACGGCCACCGCGCTGATCACGGTCGCAGCTCCGGCCGCGGCGGACGGTGAACTCAATATCTACAACTGGGGGAATTACACGAATCCGGATTTGATCGACAAGTTCGAGGAAGAAACCGGAATCGATGTAACGTTGACGGATTACGACAGTAACGACACCGCGTTGGCGCGTATTCGCCAGGGTGGACATGGATACGATATCGTCGTGCCGTCGAATTCCTATGTGCCGATCTGGATCGAGGAAGGGCTGCTCCAGAAGATCGATCGGGACATCGTCACGAATATGGACAATATCGCTGACCGCTGGGTGGATGTCGATTTTGACCCGGGTCGTGACTACACCGTGCCGTGGGCCTGGGGGACGACCGGTGTGACGGTGAATACGTCGGTGTATGACGGCAACCCGCATACGGCAGATATCTTTCTCGATCCACCCGATGAACTGAAAGGCAAGGTCAACGTCGTGCCCGAGATGGGCGACATCATGCACATGGCGGTGCGGGCCGCGGGCGGTGAACCGTGTACCGGTGATCGTGAGATCCTGCGTGAGGTGCGCGACACGCTTATGGAAGCAAAGCCACACTGGCGGGCAATGGATTACGGCACCGTGGACTCCTACGCCGCTGGCGATATCGCGGCGGGGGTGAACTGGAACGGCTCGAGCATGCGCTCACGGCTGCAGAACCCCAATATCGTTTACGGCTATCCGCAGACCGGTTATCCCGTCTGGATGGACAATGTCGCGGTGCTCGCCGATGCGGGGAACCGGGAGGAGGCGATGAAGTTCGTCAACTTCATCCTAGAGCCCGAAAATGCCGCGATGATCTCGAACTTCGCGCGCTATGCGAACGGCGTCGAAGGTTCCCGCGAGTATCTTGACGAGGTCATGCGGGAGGCGCCGGAGATCAATATCCCGGACGAACTCGCGGATGCGGGACGTTTCAGCGTGACCTGCCCGTCTGAGGTCAACGATATCTATACGCAGATCTGGACTGAGCTGCTGCAATAAGCACCGGGACCGTAACCGGCCCGGTGGCGACTCGCCACCGGGCCGTGCCGTCTTCTCGCCGCGCGCCGACTGTTGCGAGTGCACTGGCATCGACCGCTTCAGTGACCGCCCGCTCGTTTCCCGGCTTCCTCGCGGTGGCTGTCCGCATTCCGGGCGAAACGGTTAGGGCTGAACGCACCGAGGTCGAGACCTGGGGATTCGCCAGCGGCCAATCGGGCGGTTACCAGCCCGGCCCCTGGGCCGATCCCGAAACCGTGCCCGGAGAAGCCGGTCGCGACCAGCAGGCCGTCGATGCCCGGTACCGGACCCAACGCCGGAACCTCGTCCGGCAAGACGTCGATTGCGCCGGCCCAGCGTTCGGCCCAATGGATTCCCGCCAGTTGCGGAAACCACGCCTTCGCGGTTGCGAGTGTCGTATCGAGCAGTTTGTGATCGGGCTCGGGATCGAGCACGCGGGTGCGTTCGAAGGGACTCTCGGTCGAGCCATCCCCGTGCTGCGACAGCAGTGCATCGATGAACGGTTTGCCGATCCGGAATTTGAGATCGCGCCAATCCCGTCTGAGCACCGGGAGATAGGCCCGCGCATGGCGGATATTGGCCGGCAGGATCTCGGCACGGGCGGCGCCGCTCTTCGCCAGTGTGTATCCGCCGTCGGCCCGACGACGCATTGCCACATCGTGGCCGCCGATCGCACTCTCACTGATCAGCGGGGCCGGATCGGTGCGCTGCACGGAGGAGATGACGTGCAGTTGCGGGAGCGTAAAACCGAGGTGGTCGAGGATCCGGCGTGACCAGGCACCGCCGGCGACGACCGCGGTGGTGCACGCGATCCGCCCGTGTTCCGTGACGACAGCTTCGACCCGGCCGCCGCTGCGCTCGACCGTCCGGACCGCGCAATCTTCGAAGATCGGCACGCCGGCCCGGCGTAGATGCCGGGCCATGGCGGGAACGGCCTGCGCGGGCTCGGCACGGGCGTCCGAGGCGGTGTAGAGGGCGCCCTGGTGGCCCGCCTGAATGCCGGGAAACAGATCGGCGGTCTCGCGGGTCGAGAGCAGTCGACTGTCCAGGCCGTGCGCCTGCGCGTGTTCAAGCCAGAGGCGGTAGCGCTCCGCATCCGCGTCGTTCTCGATCAGATACGTCACGCCCCCTGCGTGCCAGCCGATATCCTCATCCAGTTCCGTGACGATCTCACGCCAGCGCTGCAGGCTCTCGATGATCAGCGGCAGCTCGGCCGGATCGCGACCCTGTTTGCGGATCCAGCCCCAGTTGCGCGAGGACTGTTCGCCGGCGATCCGACCCTTTTCACAAAGCACTACGGGCACGCCCAGTCGATGCAGATGCCAGGCGGTGGCCACGCCGGCGATGCCACCGCCGATCACGACGACTTCGGCGGCAGTGGGAAATACATGGGACGACATCGAAGAATATTCCCGTGGTGATGAGAGGGGCGGGGATTCTATCAGCAGCCGCGGTCGGGTACGTACGGCAGCGACGGAGTGCCGGCGGCAGACGGCATGGCGAAAACGGTTTGTCCTGGCAACCCCGTAACCGGAATAATGACCGGCAACGCTGTTTCATTGCGCACAGGCCAGGAGGTACGCGTGAGCCCCGACAATATCCCCTCGACCATGGCGGCGATGCTGCTGACCGGACATGGTGGTACCGATAAGCTGGTCTACCACGACGATGTGCCGGTGCCCGAGCCCGGTCCCGGCGAAGTGCTCGTCAAGGTGACCGCGACCGCCAAGAACAACACGGACCGCAAGGCGCGTGAGGGTCTGTACCCGACGAAGGACAAGGGCGATGTCACTTCCTTCGCGATGGGCGGATCGCCTACGTTCACGTTCCCGCGTATCCAGGGCGCGGATGTGGCCGGGCGCGTTGTGGCCGTAGGCGATGGGGTGGATCGCGAGCGGATCGGCGACCGCGGACTGCTGGATTTCAATCTGTACGCCGATGAGCGTCGCGATATCAATCTGACGCCGGATTACTACGGGCATGGTGCCGACGGTGGTTTCGCCGAGTACATCGCCGTGCCCTCGGACCAGTTTTACACGGTGCCCAATCCCGAACTCGCCGATGCCGAACTGGCGGCGATGGGCATGTGTTCCTATCAGACCGCCGTGCACATGCTGAACGCAGCGCATGTGCGGGCGGGCGAGCGCGTGCTTGTGACTGGCGCGAGCGGTGGTGTCGGTACGGCATTGATCCAGCTTTGCCGGGTGATGGGAGCGATTCCATATGCCCTCAGCAGGCAGGACAAGGCGGATGCATTGCTCGAACTCGGTGCTGAGGCCGTGCTCGACCGTTCGGATATGGAAGGATTCGTCGACCGCGTGCGCGATGCCACGAACGGCGAACCTTTCGACGCGGTGATGGATCTGGTCGGTGGTGAGATGACCGATCTCTTCATCGACACAATGATTTTCGATATGCGCAAGCGGGCGACCTACCCGCGGCTGAGCATTGCCGGTGCCAGTGGCGGTAATCTCAGCGAAATCATGTGGACGCGGATCTATCTCTACCAGGTGCAGATCTTCGGCGTCTCCCACGGGACCCGGGAAGAAGCCGAACAGTTGATCGAGTGGATCCGTGGCGGGCGGCTTCGGCCGGTTCTGCATGCCGCATTCCGGCTTTCGGATCTGCGCACGGCGGAAGACTATTTCGTCAATCGCGGCAGCGGCTTCCTGGGCAAGATCGTGATCGTGCCGGACTCGGAGTGGGATGAGCACGGTGCACCGTATCCGCTGGAGGGAATGACGTGAGCGATGCCCTGACTCTGGAACTGATCGACACCCACGCCGGCGGCGATGTCAGTCGCATCGTGGTCGGCGGGATCCAGTCGCTGCCCGGGACCACGGTCCGCGAGCAGATGGAGTATCTGCAGGCCGATGCCGACGGGCTGCGCAGACTGCTTCTGTTTGAGCCCTACGGAATCCCGGAGATGTCGGTCGATCTCATCGTGCCCGCCAGTGACCCGGCGGCGGAGGCCGGGTACATCATCATGGAAGTCATGGGCTACCCGATCTACTCCGGCTCCAACACGTTGTGCACCGCGATGGCGGCCCTGGAGAGTGGCATCGTGGAAAAACGCGAGGGGCACCAGCGTTTCATGCTCGAGGCGCCAGCCGGACTGGTGCAGATCGAGGCACGCGTCACCAATGGGGTTGTCGAGTCCGTTACCGCCGAAGGCCTGCCCAGCTATATCGATACGTATCGAGCCACGATCGACGTGCCATCCATTGGTGAAGTGACCTACAGCATCGCCTACAGCGGCGGTTTCTATGCACTGGTTGATGCCACCGAACTGGGATTCTCGCTCACGCGGGACGAGGAATCGCGGATCGCCACATGCGCCCACGCGATTGTTGAAGCGATCCGGGCCAAGAGCAGTTTTCTGCATTACAGCCTGGGCGATGTGGGACCGTTGCCGTTCCTTCATTTCATGGGACCGGTCGAACAGGTGGCCGACGATTTTTATCGTTCGCGCTCGACGACGTACGTCCATCCCGGTGTGATCTGCCGCAGCACCACCGGTACCGGTACATCGGCGCGGCTGGCGCTGATGAATTACGAGCATCGGATCGGCCCGGGTGATCGACTCGAGACCGTGTCGTTGCGCGATACTACGTTTGTTGGCGAACTGACCGGGATCCGCGAGGCCGGCGGTCACGCGGTCGTGGAGAATACGATTACTGGCCGCAGCTATGTGCTCGCGCGTTCACGGATTGTCGTCAACTGTGACGATCCGATGGTCGAGTGTTCGGGGTTGCGCCATATCCTGCACGTCGGTTCGACGTAGAGCGCGCGATCGATCCGCGTTCCGGGCGTCGGTTTACGGGCGACTGATGTCCGCAGGCGTTTCGTCTATAATAAATAACGGATATGGATGATCGACGTAAGGAGGCTACAGCGATGGGTACGACCAGGAAAGGTGAACCCCCGGCCAGCGGCAGGGAGGCGGACGCACCATTACGCGGTTCGCGTGAGGCGATGCTCGGAGCGGGTGGCCTGCGTATAACAAAGGCATCCGGGACGGTGCCGGCGAAATGCGCGGACGATTCGCGCCCCTCTGCATACGCGGACGATCATCCCGCGATAGTGGCCGATGACGAGGTGCATGCCTCACGTGAGGCGAGTCTCGGCGGGACGGCGGTCGAAAATCACCCCGCCGGTGCGCTTGCGCCGGAAGACGAACGCCTGCCCTACGGGGCGCGGCCCGGCGATCCGGACCCCGAACGCAACTGGGCCCGCGACGAAGGGGCGGGCAAGAAGCATTAAGCCGGCACGCGGCCGGATGCACCTTCGCGGCGAACCGATACCGGCCTGGCAGCGGTCGGGCCGTAGGCTGGCTTGCGACCGCGAGGGAGCCGGCCGGTAGACCTTCCCGGGCGGGCAACCGCTTGCGCACTGGAGCCTCGCTTGCCGGGGGTTGTCAGACAGCATTCCGGACCCCACATCGGTGGCAACACCCTGCACGGGAGAACCCCCGATGAGCGCTATCCTTTTCGTGTTGACCAGTCACGATCGCATGTCCAACGGTGACCCTACCGGTGTCTGGCTGGAGGAGTATGCGGTCCCATGGACGCGGCTGACGGAAGCCGGCCACGACGTCACGGTTGCCTCGGTCTCCGGGGGCGACGTCCCGGTGGATCCCAACAGCGAACCGACCGGGGAGCAGGCCCGTGAATGGGGCGAGGCGATCGAGCGCCTGAAGGGTACGCCGGCCTTCGATGCGTTTTCCGCGGATGATTTCGATGCCGTGTATCTGCCCGGCGGGCACGGCACGATGTTCGATATGCCCGACAACCAAGGGCTGCATGAACTACTGCTCCGTTTCGATGAAAAGGGCGGGATCGTGGCGAGTGTCTGTCATGCGCCGGCGGTGTTCAGCGGCATGAAGCGCCGCGATGGCCAGCCGTTCGTGTCGGGGCGCCGGGTCACGGCGTTCACCGATTCAGAGGAGCGGGCCGTAGGCGGCGAGCAGAAAGTCCCGTTCCTGCTGGAGTCCCGTCTGCGGGAACTCGGCGCGGACGTCAGCACCAGTGGGGACTGGGCGTCGCACGTCGTCGTCGATGGTCGCCTGATTACCGGGCAGAACCCACAGTCGTCCGAGGCCGTGGCCGGCAAACTGCTGACAACCCTGACACAGTGATCCGAGCCGCAACGATCGAGTGGTCCACCGGGTGGACCACCCGATCGTCGTATCAACGACGATTGACCATAATCGGGTCACCGACCCGGACGATCTTTTGGTCACCCTCCAGCACGATCGCGTTCTGTCCGAAGAATGCGCCCTTCATTCCCGGTTGCGTCGCCATCTCCGAAAGCGTCTTGAGCGGCTCCTTGAGCACCGGCGTCGCGCCGGTTTGCTGGTCGACCGTGACCACCTTGCAGCGTTTGCAGGGTTTGCGGATACCGATCCGCCAGCCAGCTCCTTCGGTCGTCAACTCGTCCCAATCCCGCTCCGCGAACGGCATCTCCCCATCGACCACGATATTGGGGCGGAAGCGATTCATGGGCACCGGGCCGAGCCCTTTGCCGGCGAGCCGTTCGTTGAGGGCGGTGAGAGAGGCCTCGGCCGTTACGAGCAGCGGGTAGCCGTCCGGGAAGGCGGTGTGCGCCTGATCACCCCGAAGCCATTCCGGTTCGACAGGGCGCCGGCGGTCATCCGGAAACCGCACCAGGCGTAGGGCACCGCCCTGGGGGCGGCCGAGGACCGTGCTCAGCCAGGTGGCCGCTTCATCCCCCTCGTCAAGCGCCTCGCATCGATCGCGGAAAATGGTCACCGCGAGCCGCGGTTGGTCGGATCGCGTCAGTGCAATGGCCAGCGGATCCATATCGGGGTGTTCCAGCACCAGCGCATCGTCGGTGAGGCGAACGGAAACGCGGGCCATGGGCGGGATCTCCCGCTGCGTCACGAACCGGTTTTCTTCGTCGACGACCATCCAGTGCCGGTCGTACGCGAGGCCACGCGGGGTGAGCTGCGCGCTGCTCAAGCCAACACCGCGCAGCGATTTGACGGGATAGATGTTGAGTTCGGCGATCTGCATGCAGGTGCCCGGGTCGAGGGTCGTGCGCGTTGACCGCGCTGTCCGATACTGTACCCGACCGTGATTCGGTTGCACACGATGGGATTACTTGACCAAGAGTGTGCAGTGAAAATGCGGAAACGTCCGCGAAATACCGTGCACAACCCCTGATCGGCTCTGCATGACGATCTCTCCGCGGATCCGTCGGCGTTGCGGCCTGCGAGTCGGAATGACAGGGTGTAGCATCGAAACCGGCATCGGCCGGGCAACCGGGGTAGAGATGATGACGGACAGGGTTGAGGTAGCCGGGCTGCGCGTGCATCGGGGACTCCATGATCTGGTCGTCGAGGAGATCGTGCCCGGGCTGGGGATCGAGTCCGAGGTAATCTGGCAGAGTCTGGCCGCGATCGTACGCGATCTCGGGCCGAAAAATCGCGAATTGCTCGAGCGTCGCGATGCGCTGCAGCTGCGGCTCGATGCCTTCTGCCGTGAGGAGGGTGGAGCCCGACCTGATCCGGCGCGGGTCCGGGCACTGCTCGAAGAGATCGGGTATCTGGAACCGGAAGGCAAGGACTTCGCCATTTCCACGGTGGGGGTGGATGCCGAGATCGCGACGGTGCCGGGGCCGCAGCTCGTCGTGCCCGTGAGCAACGCCCGCTTCGCGCTGAACGCTGCCAACGCGCGCTGGGGCAGTCTCTACGACGCGCTCTATGGCACCGATATCATCCCGGAGACCGATGGTGCCGAGAAGGGCTCGAAGTACAACCCCGCCCGCGGCCGCAAGGTCATGGAACACGCTGCGGCGATTCTCGATGACATTGCGCCGCTGGCCGATGGCAGCCATCGGCAGTCGACCCGCTATGCGCTCACCACGGAGGGCGGTCGCCGGCGTCTGGTGGTCCACACGGACGATGGCGAAAAGGCGCTTGCCGAACCGGATCAGCTCGTCGGCTATACCGGGTCGGACGAGGCGCCGGACGGCATCCTGCTCGCCCACCACGGACTGCACGCCGAGATCCGGATCGACCACGACGACGAAGTCGGGCGCGACCATCCGGCCGGCGTCCGCGATGTCGTGCTCGAGGCGGCGGTTACGACGATCCAGGACTGCGAAGACTCGGTCGCGGCCGTCGATGGCGAGGACAAGACGCTCGTCTACCGCAACTGGCTCGGCCTGATGACGGGGTCACTCGAGGAGAAACTGGAGAAGGGCGGGCGCACGCTGACGCGGCGGCTGCATTCGGACCGCCAGTACACCGCCGCGGATGGCGGCAGCCTGACTCTGCCCGGGCGCAGCCTCATGCTGGTCCGCAACGTGGGGCACCTGATGACCACGCCGGCCGTGCTCGATGCCGACGGGAATGAAATCCCGGAAGGCATGCTCGACGCGATGATGACATCGCTGATCGCGATGCACGATCTCAAGCGCACCGGATCGGTGGTCAACTCGCGTACCGGCGAGAGTGTCTACATCGTCAAGCCGAAGATGCACGGACCGGCAGAAGTCGCTTTCACCGTCGAACTGTTCGGGCGCGTGGAAGACGCGCTTGGGCTGGCGCGCAATACCCTCAAGGTCGGCATCATGGACGAGGAGCGCCGCACGACGGTCAATCTCAAGGCGTGCATCCGCCAGGCGCGCGAACGGGTCATTTTCATTAATACCGGTTTTCTCGACCGCACCGGTGACGAGATCCATACCTCGATGGAACTCGGCCCCATGGTCCGCAAGGAAGCCATGAAGAGTGAGCCGTGGATCCAGGCCTACGAAGACCGTAATGTCGATATCGGTCTGGCCTGCGGGTTCCGCGGACGCGCCCAGATCGGCAAGGGTATGTTCCCCAAACCGGACCAGATGGCCGAGATGATGGAGTCGAAGCAGGCGCATCCGGACGCGGGTGCGAACTGCGCGTGGGTGCCGTCGCCGACGGCCGCCACGCTGCACGCCATCCATTACCACCGGACCGACGTGCTGGCCGTTCAGGATCGGCTGGCGGGGCGCCAGCGGGCGTCGCTGGACGATCTGCTGACGATTCCGGTCGCCGAAGATCCGTCCTGGTCGGCCGAGGAAATCCAGCAGGAACTCGACAACAATGCGCAGGGCGTCCTCGGCTATCTGGTGCGCTGGATCGATCAGGGTGTCGGTTGTTCGAAGGTTCCGGACATCAACAACGTCGCGCTGATGGAGGATCGGGCCACCTGCCGGATATCCAGTCAGCACATCGCCAACTGGCTGCATCACGGTATATGCAGTGAGGCGCAGGTCCGAGCGACGCTGGAGCGGATGGCGGCGGTGGTCGATGAGCAGAACAGCGGTGATCCCGATTATCGCCCCATGGCCGCGGATCTCGACGACAGCGTGGCGTTCGAGGCCGCCTGCGATCTCGTCTTCCGCGGCCGCGAACAGCCGAGTGGCTATACCGAGCCGGTGCTGCATGCGCGCCGTCTGGAGCGTAAAGCGCGCGATCGTCGCGACGGCTGAACCATCCCGCGGCGTCATTCTATTCCGGGTCGACGGCGTACCCAGGCAGGCGGGCCAGAAAGTCCAGACAGGCCTCGAGCTCGGAGACTTCGATGTACTCGTTCGTCTCGTGCATCCGTGCCGTCTGGCCAGGTCCCAGGATGACCGTGGAGATTCCGGCGGCCTGAAAGTAACCGCCGTCGGTGCCGATCGAAAACACGCCGGGCGGCGCGTCCGTCCAGAGGTCGCGCACGAGCCGGGCGGCGGCGCCATCGGGCTCGGCGCGCAGTGCCGGGTAAATGACCTCGTGCCGGAGTGTAATCCCGGCATTCGGGTGATGGGCCCGCATTTCGGGCTGCAGGATGGTGTCGATGTGCTGCTGGATGCCGGCGAGGATCGCATCGCCATCGTCCTCGGGGATGGGCCGGATCTCCCAGTCGAACCGGCAGGATTCGGGCACGACGTTGCGGGCCATACCGCCCTCGATCCAGCCGACGTTGATGGTCGTATAAGGTGGATCGAACGGCGAGTCCGCCCGCGGCTTGGCCGCCATCGTGCGGGCCCATTCTTCCATATGGCCGATCAGGCGGCTGGCGTAGTGGATCGCATTGACCCCGGCGTACGGGCGGGCGGCATGACTCGCACAGCCATGCACCTCGGCGATCATTTCGTAGCCCGCCTTGTGCCCGACGATGGGCCGCATACCGGTGGGTTCGCCGACAATGGCGATCGCCGGCCGGTGATCCCGTGCCATCAGGAACTCATAGAGCCGTCGCGCGCCGAAATTGCCGGACTCCTCGTCATAAGTGAACGCAAGGTGCAGCGGTCGGTCGAGTTCCTCTGCACGGGCCTGGAATACCGGCACCATGGCGAGGACCGCCGCGAGAAAGCCCTTCATGTCGACGGCGCCGCGTCCGAACAGCAGGCCATCGCGCTCAGTAAGCGTGAACGGGTCGCTGTCCCAGCCGTCCGGCACTGCCGGCACGACATCGAGGTGTGCCGACAACATGATCCCGCCGCCGCAATCGGGGCCGATCGTGGCGAAGAGGTTGGCCCGGTCCCCGGATTCGTCGCTCACGCGCTCACAGGGCACGCCATGCTCAGCCAGCCAGCCCTCGATGTGTTCCACGATCGGGAGGTTGGGCTGCCCGCTGACCGAGCGGAACGCGACCAGGTCACGCAGGAGTGCGGTGCATTGTTCGAGTGCAGTGTTCATGGTGTCGGCCCGTCGAGACTGAATAGCCGGCCTGATCGTCGCGCGGTGGCGGCTGGCTGTACAGCGATTGATTATCTATTGTTGTCGGGGCGGACCTGATGAATCCGTTGCCGGAAGTCCGCCGGTGCCGGAGTCTGGTGCAAAAGTATGACGACCGAGGGGTATCGCCGTGCGATCCCGGCGCAATCCGACTGACAGCCCGGTTCTCGCCGCCGCTCTGGGTGTCTGGGCGCTGTTGCTCGGCATGCTCATGCTCATGCTCGGCAACGGTCTGCAGGGCACTTTAATCGGTGTGCGTGCGACCGCGGAAGGATTCGCGACGAATACCACCGGGCTCATCATATCGGGCTACTTCATCGGTTTCCTGCTCGGCTCCTGGCTAGCCCCCAAATTCATTCTGCAGGTGGGACATCTGCGGGTTTTCGCCGCGCTGGCATCAGTCGCCTCGGTGACTGTACTGGTCCACAGCACGATCATCGCCCCATGGGTCTGGGTGCTGATGCGGCTTGTGACCGGATTCGCCTTCGCCGGCGTGTATATCGTCGCCGAGAGCTGGCTCAACGATCGCGTGACCAATGAGCATCGAGGCGGTCTGCTCTCCATTTACATGGTCATCAGTTATGGCGGGCTCACCGGCGGGCAATTGCTGCTCAACGTCGCGGACCCGATGCTTCACGATCTTTTCATTCTGGTCGCGATGCTCGTATCGCTGGCCGCGGTACCGATCCTGCTGGTGGTCACCGAGACGCCCACGATGCAAAGCTGGACCGCGATGGGTCCATTGCGGCTCTATCGCGCATGTAGCCTGGGCGCCGTGGGCAGTTGCGTGGCCGGGATCGCGGGTGGCGCCCTGCTCGGCATGGGGCCGGTCTATGCCCATGCAGTCGGCATGTCCACGGTCCAGATTTCCATTTTCATGGCGTTGCTGATCGGCGCCGGCGCCGTGTTCCAGTGGCCCATCGGCAGGGCCTCGGACCGGCTCGATCGACGCCAGGTGATCCTCGGCGTGAGTATTGCGGGCGCCACCGCGGCATTTCTCGCTGCATGGGCAACAATGGTTTACGCCGAGCGGGCCGCTGCGCTGCTCATGTTCTCGGGCATCGTGATCGGCGCGGCTTCGCTCGCCCTGTATCCGCTGTTCGCCGCCCACACCAATGATCGGCTGCGCCCGGACCAGTTCGTCGGCGCGGGCAGCAGCCTGATCATGATGTATGGGGCGGGGGCGATCGCGGGTCCGTTGCTGGCCGGGCTGTTCATGGAGTACCTCGGACCGGCGGGCTTTTTCTGGCTGGTAGCCCTGACGCTTGCGGGAATGGCCATTTATACGGTCTGGCGGCTGTACCGGGGCGAGCCGTTGGCCGTCGAGGAACAGTCGCCGTGGATTGGGACGCCCGGGCGGACCCCGTCGTTGGCGCCGGCTCATGTCGGGCGCGGTTGGTTGCGTCGGAGAACGAAGGAACCGGCGGTCGAACGGTCGGGCGATGCATAGGAAGGTGCGCGCGAGAGCCCGGTGCGGTCAGTCCCCGCGTGGCGGGTGCAGGGGCTCCGGCTCGGATGGACGGCGGCGGGCGTTGCGGGTCTGGCTGTAGGCGAGGTACCCGCCACACAGCGCGATGACGATACCGCCTGCTACGGACAGCGGTGACGGAACCTCTCCCCAGATCAGCCAGCCGAACAGCGTTGCCCAGACCAGCCCGGTGTAATCGAACGGGGCCACCACCGAGGCGACACCGATCCGGAACCCCTGGGTGATCAGCGTCATCGCCAGGCCACCGAAGAGTCCGGAACCGATGAAATACGGCAGGTGCGCGAGCTCCGGTGTCTTCCAGACCCAGGGCAGCAGTGCGGTGATCAGCACCAGTGGCACGGAGGTCGCGTAGAACATGGTCGCCCAGATGGTCTCGCGCCGTCCCAGCATGCGCGCGGTGAGCATGAGCATACCGTAGGCGAATGCCGTGACGAGGGGTGCCAGGGCCGCAAGCGAAAATGCGGCACCGCCCGGCCGCGCGATCAGCAGGATGCCGCCGAAGCCGACGACGGTCGCCGTCCACTGGACCGGACCGGGGCGTTCGCCCAGCAGCGGTATCGCGAGCAGGGTCACGAACAGCGGGGCCGTGAAGGCGATCGCACTGACCTCGGCCAGCGGCAGCAGGGTTAATCCGAGAAAGAAGCTGAGCGTGGCGCAGGTAGCGAGCAGCCCGCGGCCGAGATGCGCGAGCGGTCTCGCGGTGGCGAGCGAGCGCGGTCCGCCGACCGCCAGCGCGACACCGACGATAAGCGGCAGCGCGAACAGCATGCGGAAGAAGGCGACTTCGGCTACGGGGTAGAACTGCCCGAGCCACTTCGCGAAGACATCGTTGATCGTCAGGCAGAATACGCCCGCGCACATGAAGGCGATGCCGGCGACGGGCGAGCCATCGGCATCACTGGCGATCGTGGCGCGCACGATGGACATTGCGGCACTCCGTGGTATCCGGCACAGATGGTTGCTGCGTGGGGTATCAGGGCTTCACGCCGGCTTGCGTGCGCGGATATGCCCGGGGCGCAGTTGTCCCTGTTCAGCGACCACGAGCCGCCGCCGGCAGCGATCGAGCCACTGATCCGCTTTCTCCTGACCGATGATGCCCGCCAGATCGTCGTGGAGCCCATGCTCGAGTTGTTCCACGTCGCGCCTTGCCCAGCCTGCGTACCAGCCGTTGCGGTCTTCGGTCTCGACAGCGGCGAAACCGGCGTCTTCGACAATGCCGACGAAATCGCCGATCGGTGCGAACTCGAAGCTGAGTCCAGTCGCCTCGAGCCATGCGTTCATTTCGGGCGTGAACGGTTCCGTGCTGCAGAACCAGTCGCTGACGGCAACCCGCCCGCCCGGTTTCAGGATGCGGTGGACATCGCGGTAGAACGCGGCTTTGTCCGGGATGTGGATGATGGAGTCCTTGCTGAACACGACATCGAAATGACTGTCAGGGAACGGGAGCGGTCCGGGCTCGACGCACTGGAAGTCGATTCGGTCGGTCAGGCCGAGCCGCTCGCAGGTCGCGCGTGATGTGTCGACCAGGTCGGCTTCCACGTCGATACCGGTTACGTGACCGGCGCCGTGGTCCTGCACCAGCGTGAAGGCCGGGCCGCCGAGGCCGGAGCCGATATCGAGAACGGACCGCCCGGAGAGATCCAGACCGCGCACGACCGCCGCGATTTCCTCGCGGCCACCCGGGCTGAGAAAACCCTCTCCCCAGGTCTGCTGGAGCATCGAGAGGAATTCCGGGTAATACTCGCTCTCATGTTCGTCCGACACGGGTCCTCCATGCGGGGTGAGGTGAACGGGCGCGTACGATAACACGGGCTCTTGCTCCCTCTGCCTCAGGCAGGTTCCTGGCCGGGGCTGCCGGTTGGCGCTATCCTGCGCGCCCTGATAATCCGGACATGGGGTCAACGCAGTGTGGCAGGTCCTCGAAGTCACGGTACCGGTGTTCGCGGTCATTCTGGTCGGCTACCTGTATGCGAGGGTCCGCGCCAGCGATATGGCGGTCGCGAACCGGCTCAACGTGCATCTGTTCGTACCGGCACTGCTGTTCTTCGTGCTGTCGGAGAAGCTGCCCGAGGCCTCGGCCATCCTGGTACCCGCGCTCGGGGCCGGCTTCGTCGTGCTGGCCAGCGGGCTTTTGGCGTGGCCGGTCGCCCGGTTGGCGGGGTGGTCGGCGCGCACGGTCGTGCCGCCGATGATGTTCAACAACGCGGGCAATCTCGGGCTGCCGCTGGCGGCGCTCGCGTTCGGCGACGCGGGGCTCGCGCTGGCGGTCGTGCTGTTCGTCGTGTCGATGACGCTGCACTTTACGTTCGGCGTGTTCATGCTGCACGGGCGCGCCTCACTCGGGCCGCTGTTGTACAACCCCATCCTGCTGGCGACGATCGCCGGCCTCTGGGCGCATTTCGGCGACTGGCGGGCGCCGGGACTGCTGCTGCCCGGGATCGAGATGATGGCGGACGTATCCATTCCCCTGATGCTCGTGGCCCTGGGCGTGCGCTTGACCGATGTCGATCTTTCGCAGTGGCGGGTTGGCCTTGTGGGCGCATTGCTGTGTCCGGCCACCGGCCTGCTGGCCGCATGGATGTTTATCGCGGCGTTTGGACTGACCGGTCCACAGGCCGGTCTGTTGTGGCTGTTCGGCGTGCTGCCGCCGGCGGTGCTGAACTACATCCTCGCCGAGCACTACCAGCGCGGGCCGGGACAGGTGGCTTCCATCGTGGTGATGGGTAATGCGGCCGCCTTGGTCACGATCCCGGTGGCGCTGTACTTCATCCTCCCGGGGTGAGCGTCCGGTGGGCTGCCAGCGGGAATTGCTCCCGCGAATGCGCACGGGATGCGATACGAAAAAGGCCGGGACACGCAGTCGTGTCCCGGCCCGGTTGTGTCCGCGTGAATACTGTCGTTATCGAGGCAGGATGACCACACGGCGGTTCTGCGCGCGACCCGCTTTCGTGGCGTTGGTTGCCACCGGATCCGCTTCGCCGCGCCCGGAAACGGTCATCAGGTCGCGGTCGACGCCTTCATTGGCAAGATAATCGGCCACGGCCTCGGCGCGACGACGGGACAGGTCGCGGTTGTAGTCCGCGCTGCCCACGCTGTCGGTGTAACCGATGATCTCGATCCGATCGATTCCGCCGCGGTTCCGGAGGCTTTCGGCCGTCCTCTGCAGCAACTGCTGCATCGCCGGCGTCAGCTCAGCGCTGCTGATGTCGAATTCGCCGCCTTCGAGCTGCAGCTCGATGATTTGACACCCGTCTTCAAGGACTTCGGCGCCTTCCGGCGTGCCGGGGCACTGGTCGCGGTCGTCCGCGATACCGTCGCCGTCGCTGTCGAGGACGCAGCCGCGGTCATCGACCGGCCGCCCCGCTGCGGTACCCGGGCATGCATCGACGTAGTCGGCCACGCCATCGCCGTCGCTGTCGAGGGGACAGCCGGTATCGTCGACACGGACACCTTCGGGCGTGTCGGCGCACTGGTCGTCCGGGTCGTTGACGCCGTCGCCGTCGCTGTCGACAACGTCGCCGCACATCTCCGCGAATTCGCTCTGGTCCTCTTCAGCCGGGTACGGGCTGCGCCAGCACTCGCCGTAGCGCGTCATCCAGACATTGCCGTCGCGGGTGGTGACATAGCCCCGCGTGTCGGGATCGGCAGCAAAGACGGGCAGAGCGGTCAGGGCCGCGATGAGGGTGAGTAACGCCGCAGCGGCTGGCGCAGATATGATGGTTCGGTTGGTCCTTTTCATTGTGGGTTATCCTGCAGGGCCGACAGGCCCGAGTGGTTGAAGGCCGCGTTTGGCGGAGGGTAATAGAGCGCTCTCTTGATAGTAGTCCGAATCGCGGCTGTCGCTACGCTGATCGGATTGGCGCCATGATTCGCCTCAAGTGGTCAGATGGGTATGATGAGGGCGGTGACTCCCTGGACGGAGTCGGATTGATCGGGAGGTCGGGCATGAATCACGAACGGGTCGATGCAGGGGCCGCCGGGCGCTGGCTTCAGCGCGGTTGGAGTCTGTTCACGCAGAGCGTCGGGCTATGGCTCTTGCTGGCGCTTGTGATGGGGATCATTTTCGTGGTGCTGAACTTCGTGCCGCTGCTGGGCGGTCTCGTGGGCGCATTGCTGATGCCTGCGCTGTTCGGTGGTCTCGTATACGGCGCACGGGAGGTCGAACACGGACGTCCGCTTGAATTCGGGCATCTGTTCCAGGCCTTCCGCGAACCCGGGCGCGCGGGTCCGATGCTGACGCTGGGTCTGGTGCCCATGGGGGCGGCCGTTGTGACCGGCGTACTGGCGGCCGCGCTGATGTCCGGTGCGGCCGGTGCCGGTATGGCCCACGGTTCCGGCGGAACGGGGATGGGCATGATGGCGGGGGGCGGCCTGCTGATGATGCTGATCTCGCTGTTGATCGGGCTGGTATCGGGTGCCCTGCTGCTGTTCGCGATTCCCCGGGTGATGTTCGGGCTCGACGCGGCGATGGCGGCGATCCAGTCGAGTTTCCGTGCCGTGCTGGATAACATTGCGGCGTACATCGTGCTGGCCGTGATCTATTTCGTGCTTGCGATCCTGGCGGCGATCCCCCTGGGTCTCGGCTTCCTCGTCCTGATGCCCGTGATGGCGGGGGCGGTCTACAGCGCGCATGCCGAGGTGTTCCCGGATCAGCCGGCGACAGCGGCGGCGGAGTAAGGTGGCGGTCGGGACGGGCCCGGACCCTGACCCGGGCGCACCCCGTCAGACGGTGGGTAACCAGCGGGACGCGTCACCCGGTGGCTCGACCGCGGCGAAATGGAAGCCCTGGCCGATGTCGCAGCCCTGTTCGAGCAGGAAGTCATGCTGACGAGCATGCTCGATCCCCACGGCAGCGACCTGCATCCCGTGGGCATGCGAGAGGGCGATAACGGCTCGCGCGACGGCCGCGCAGCGGCGATCACCCGGCAGCCCGGCCACGATACTGTTGTCCAGTTTGGCGATATCGACGGGCAGTGACCGGATCAGTTCGCCCGACCGTGGTCCGGTCCCGACATCGTCGAGCGCGAGCCGGATCCGGTCGCCGCAGAGGCGGCGAAATTCGGCGCATGCGTTTGACAGTTCCGCCGAGGCGGACCGTTCGGAGACCTCGATCAAGAGGTGCCGCGCGATTGCGGGCCGCTCGCGCGCCAGGCGGCGAAGATCTTTCAGCAATGACTGGTCCGCCAGAATTGCCGCCGGGATATTGACGGCGATGCCCGCCTCGTCCGGCAGCCGTTCCTGCCAGTCTTCGATCTGGCCGGTCATCCGGTCGATCACATCCAGTGTCGCGGCGCGGAGCATGCCGCTGTGCTGCAGTTCATTCAGGAAATCCGCGGGCAGGACCAGCTCGCCCGAGGGATCCTGCCAGCGCAGCAGCCCCTCGAAGCCCACGAGACGGCCATCCAGCAGCGCAAACTGCGGCTGGTAATGGACCGTGAGTTCCTGGATCTCGACGGTGGCGTTCGCTGCATTCACCGCGATGTTCGTGCTCCCGTATTGCGGTTCGTCGATGCGCCCTGAAGCCGACCGCGCGTGGGGCGCGGGATTGATCGGTCGTGATCATGCGGTTCCGCCGGCCGGCATCGAAGACCATGCGAAACCCGTGCCGCGTCGAAACTGCGGGGCGAAAATGCCGGGTGTCACCATGTCATGATCATACTGAAGTCGCCTGGGCTATTGGGAGATCGGCCGGCAAGCGTCGTATACTGTCGGTTCCCGCAATGCGTATCGGTGGCCTCGCCGCCGCCTCGCAGGAAGAGGCTGACTGATGCAGACCATCCGGATCGATCTCGTTTCCGATATTGCCTGCCCATGGTGCGCGATCGGGTATCGGCGTCTGGAGCAGGCAATGGCCCGGCTCGAGGGCGAGGTCGACGTGGAACTCGTCTGGCAGCCGTTCGAGCTGAATCCCGACATGCCGCCGGAAGGCGAGCCGATTCTCGATCACCTGTGCCGCAAGTATGGACAGGATGCGGCGAGCGTCGAGCGGACCCAGGGCGAGATCATCGCGCTGGCGGAAGGCCTCGGGCTGGATTTCCGGCGTGCCCGTGAACGGCGTGCGCTGGCTACGTTTGATGCCCACCGGGTGCTCGCCTGGGCGGCTGAGCAGGGCCGCGAGACCGCGCTGAATCTGGCCCTTTTCGATGCCTACTTCGGTGAGGCGAAGGATCCGTCCGATCCGCTGGTGCTACGCGATGCCGCGGAGCGTGCCGGCCTGGATGGCGACGAGGCCGAGGCGATCGCCCGATCCGATCGCTACGCGAATATCGTTCGGGCGGCCAAACGACGGTTCGTCGACGCGGGTGTCGATGCGGTGCCGGCGTTCGTTCTCGACCACCGCTGGCTTATCTCGGGCGCCCAACCGCCAGAGGCGCTGGTCGATGCGATCCGTCAGGTGGTGGATGAGGGGCAAAAGGCCACTGCATCCGGTTCCTGATCAGCGGCCGTCCCTGAATGCCCTCAAAGCCACGGCCCGCGATGACCGCGGCAGCGGCTTTCCCGTATTATCCGGTGCCCGTCGCGGGTAGTACCGCGGCCATCACCCTCTGACAGGACCATCATGTCCTCACGACGCGAACAATTCGGCGCCGGCGTTGCCGCCGTGGCGCCCATGTTGCCGGGTGTCGCCCCGTTCGGCGTGATCGCTGGTCTGACGGCGGTCGGAACCGGACTGAGTTCGGCCCAGGCGATGGCGATGTCGGTGGCGATCTTTGCGGGCGCCTCGCAGCTCGCCACGCTGCAGATGGTGGCGGACGGCGCGATGCCAGCGATCATCCTGCTCACCGTGTTCGCCATCAATCTGCGCTTTTCCATGTACAGCGCCTCGCTCGCGCCGCATTTCCAGCACCTGGGCCGGCGCTGGCGGCTGCCGCTCGCGTACGTCCTCGTCGATCAGAATTATGCGCTCGGGATCAATCACTACCGCCAGGGCAAACCGGGCGCGGCCGAGCTCGGCCACTGGTTTTTCCTCGGAGCCGGCAGCACGCTCTGGCTGACCTGGCAGGCGGCGACCGCCGTCGGCGTGTTCATGGGCGCCAGCGTGCCCCGGGACTGGTCGCTCGATTTCGCGATCCCGCTGGTCTTCATGGTTCTGCTCGTGCCTACGCTGCAGGATCGGCCGCACATCGCCGCCGCCGTCACGGGTGGGGTCGTGGCGACGCTCGCCGCCGATATGCCGCTGCATCTGGGAATCGTGACCGGGGCGCTGTGCGGGATCGCCGCGGGTGTCTGGTTCGAATACCGCGCGGAGGCCTCATGAGCGGCAGCGGTCGGAGGGGCGGCCAATGAGCGATACGACGCTGTGGCTGACCATCCTCGGAGCCGGTCTGTGCACCTGGTTCCTGCGCCTGTCATTCATCGAGCTGTGGCAGTGGATGTCGGTGCCCCCGCTGCTTGATCGGGCCCTGCGTTATGTGCCCCCGGCAGTGCTGGCCGCGCTGGTCGTGCCAGCGCTGGCGCGCTCGGGAGGTGCCATCGATCTGTCGCCGGACAATCTCCGGTTGATGGCCGGTATCGCCGCCGCTGTCGTCGCGTGGTTCTCGCGTAACGTATTGCTGACCCTCGCGGTCGGCATGGGCATGCTCTGGCTTCTGCAGACGTTCGTCTGATCCGTTCGCCCGGGCAGAGCCGTGGCGGGACTTCTCAAAAGGCGTATCTCGCCGAGCCGCAGAGGCAAGTCAAAACCGGTTTCTCGTTAAGACGCCGCGGAAAGCAAAAGAACAAAAACGTGGGAATGGGCTGTGCGGTTTCATCAACGTAGGCCGGCCTTGTCCGGCGCCGTGCACGCCCCGTCGTGTAGCTCGGGGTCTATCGCGCCGGGCAATGCCGGCATTGCCTTCGTTTCACTGCGGCAAGGCCGGCCTACGTAGCTCTCCCGACCTGATTCCCGGTTTCTTTATTTCTTGCCTTATTCGTTTACCGCCTTCCTTGGCGCGCTTGGCGTCTTGGCGTCTTGGCGTCTTGGCGAGAAACCGGTTTCGACTTCCCACTGCGCGCTCCGCGGCTCTGCGAGAAACCGGTTTTGACTTCAGCGGCCGTGCCAGATGGATCAGCCGTCCGTATCCCTGGCCGTGATGAGTTCCAGCCAATGGCGTACCGGCACGCCGGTGCCGGTCTGGATGTGGGTCAGGCAGCCGATGTTCGCGGTCGCGATCATCTCCGGTGAGCCGCGTTCGAGATTGCGTACCTTGTCGCCGCGCAGTTGCTCGGCCAATTCCGGCTGCAGCACCGAATAGGTGCCCGCGGAGCCGCAGCAGATATGCGGGTCCGCGACCGGCGTCAACTCGAAACCGATGCGCCGGAGCAGGTTTTCCACCCGGCCGCCGAGCCCGAGGCCGTGCTGCAGGGTGCAGGGGGCATGGAAGGCGATGCGGGTCGGGATCCCGTCCGCCGGGCGCAGCTGATCGGCATACGGCTCCAACAGCTCCACCGGGTCCGTGGCGAGCCGGGTCGCCTCGCGGGCGCGCTCCGCATAGGCGGGATCGGCCTCGAGCGCATGCGCGTACTCGGCCACCTGGGCGCCGCAGCCGGTGGCGTTCACTACGATCGCGTCGGCGCCGTCGTCGAGTGCGGGCCCCCAGCTATCCAGGTTATGGCGGATGCGCTCGCGTGCCTTGTCCGGATCGCCCAGATGCTGGTCGATCGCGCCGCAGCAGCCGGCCGCCGCGATGCGCACCGGTTCGATCCCGAGTTCATGGAGCACGCGTGCGGTATGCGCGTTGATGGCCGGCACCAGCGCCGGTTGCACGCAGCCCTCGAAGAGAATCACGCGGCGCGTCGGCGTCGCCGTCGCGGTGGGCCAGGTCGCCCGTCGCGCCACGGGTACGTGCTCGCGCAGCATCGCCGGCATCAACGGCCGAACGGCACGCCCGAGCGCGAGCAGTGGGCTGAACAGCCGGCGGTGTGGCAGCACAGTGCGCAGCAGGCGGCGCATGATCCGCTCGCCGCGTGAACGCGGGACCCGCTCTTCGACGATCTGGCGTCCGAGGTCGGCGAGGCGGCCGTATTCGACGCCCGACGGGCAGGTGGTCTCGCACGCGCGGCAGGTCAGGCAGCGGTCCAGATGGAGCTGGGTGGTCGCGGTCGGTTCGGCGCCTTCGAGCACCTGCTTGACCTGATAGATGCGGCCACGCGGGCTGTCGAGCTCGTCGCCGAGCAGGCGATAGGTCGGGCAGTTGGCGAGGCAGAAACCGCAGTGCGTGCACTTGCGCAGGATCGCATCGGCTTCCTGGCCGGCCTCGGTATCGCGGATGAAGGGTGCGAGATTCGTCTGCATGGCGTGGGACCGGGGTCGCGTCAGAGTGCCGGGTACATACGGCCAGGGTTGAGTACGCCCCGCGGATCGAAAGCGCGCTTGAGCCGTTCGTGGAAGCGGGCCAGCGCAGGCTGCAGTGGCGTAAACACGGGTGTTTCGGCGGCGCCGCCACGGAAGAGGGTGGCGTGTCCGCCAATCGCGGTGGTCTCCCTGCGGATCCGTTCGGCGGGCGCGTCCGTACGGATCCAGTGCAGTTGCCCGCCCCAGTCGATCAGCCGACGTCCAGGCAGTGCCGGGGCCGAACCGGCGGGCGGCAGCGAGATCCGCCAAAGGGGTTCGGCAGTGTCACCACGGAAAAATTCCATCGTCTGGTCGCGCAGTTCGGTCCAGAACGTCTCGTCGGCGGGTGCGTCGCCGCCGAGCACTTGCGCGCCGGCGGTCACGGCCGACGCGGCTCCGGCCAGCCGGACCCAGGCGCGCTCGCTGTCGTGTGCGGCGGCGGTGATCGGCGCACCGTCCCGCAATGCGGCCTCGATGCGGTCGTACGTGGCGTCCGCCGGCATATCGAGGCAGACGGTACGCTCGGCCTCCGGGCGCGGCAGCACCTTGATCGAGACCTCGAGCACGACGCCGAGCGTGCCCAGCGCACCGACCGACAGCCGTGAGACGTCATAACCGGCGACGTTCTTGATTACTTCGCCGCCGAAGCGCCCGACGCTGCCGTTGCCATCGACGATCCGCACGCCGAGGACATGATCGCGCACCGCGCCGGCGAAAGGCCGCCGTGGGCCCGAGAGGCCGGCGGCCACCACACCGCCGAGCGTGGCGGCACCGTCGAAACGGGGTGGCTCGAACGCGAGCATCTGGCCGTTGGCGGACAGTGTCTCTTCGAGTTCAGTCAATGGCGTTCCCGCCCGTGCGGTCAGCATCAGTTCGGTCGGCTCGTAGTTGAGCACGCCCCGATGGCCGCTCACGTCGAGCGGCTCGCCGCGCACGGGATGTCCGTAGAAGGGCTTCGAGCCGCCGCCCCGGATCGCGAGCGGTGTGCCCGCCTCAGCGGCTTCGCGCACGCGGGCCGTGATCGCTTCGGTCTGGTCGTAGTCTTCGTTCACGGTCCGATCAGTATCGTTCGAGTTCGGGATGGGCCACCTCGCCGTGATGCACATGCATGGCGCCGAACTCGGCACAGCGGTTCAGGGTCGGGATAGCCTTGCCGGGATTGAGCAGGCCCGGCGGATCGAATGCCCGCTTGATCGCAAAGAAGGTTTCGCGTTCGGTATCCGAGAACTGGATGCACATCTCGTTGATCTTCTCGACGCCGACGCCGTGCTCACCGGTTATCGTGCCGCCTTTCTCGACACAGAGTTCGAGGATGCGGGCGCCGAAGGCCTCCGCTTGTTCAAGCTCGCCCGGGGTGTTGCCGTCGTAGAGGATCAGCGGATGCAGATTGCCGTCGCCAGCGTGGAACACATTGACGACCCCGAGCCCGTGTTCACGGCCCATTTCCGCGATCCGGGTGAGCACATCGCCCAGATGCCGGCGCGGGATCGTGCCATCCATGCAGTAGTAGTCCGGCGAGATACGCCCGGCCGCCGGGAACGCGGCCTTGCGTCCGGCCCAGAAGCGGGCGCCTTCATCGGCGTCGCGGGCGACGCGCACTTCGGTGGCGCCGCTGTCCCGGAGCAGGGCGTCCACCCGGCCGGTATCGGCGGTAACCTCTTCGGTGCCGCCGTCGAGTTCGCAGATGAGAATGGCCGCCGCGTCGGTGGGGTAGCCCGCCTGCACGAAATCCTCCGCCGCCTGGATCGCTGGACCGTCCATCATCTCGAGGCCGGCGGGGATAATGCCGGCGGCGATCAGGCCGGCGACGGCGTTGCCCGCGGTAGCGGCGTCATCGAAGGCGGCGAGCAGGACCTGCTTCGTCAGCGGCTCGGGCAGCAGGCGTACTGTGGCTTCCAGAATCACGCCGAGCATGCCCTCGGAGCCGTGCATCAGCGCGAGCAGGTCGTAACCGGGCGTGTCGAGCGCCTGCGATCCCACCGTGATGATGTCGCCCTCGATGGTCGCGAGCGTGATGTCCAGGACGTTGTGGACGGTGAGTCCGTATTTGAGGCAATGCACGCCGCCGGCGTTCTCGGCGATGTTGCCGCCGATCGAGCAGGCGATCTGCGATGACGGGTCGGGTGCGTAGTACAGACCATGCGGCGCAGCCGCCTCGCTGATCGCGAGATTGCGCACACCGGGCTGGACGCGGGCGGTGCGGCGCTGCGGGTCGAGTTCCAGCACCTGGTTGAAGCGCGCCATCGACAGCAGCAGGCCCTGCGGGTGGGGCAGGGCCCCGCCCGAAAGGCTCGTGCCGGAGCCGCGCGCGACGACGGGGACACCCAATTCATGGCAGGTGGCGAGCACCGCCTGGACCTGCTCGATGGTGTCGGGGATGGCGACCACGAGCGGCAGTTGGCGGAAGGCCGAGAGGCCGTCGCTTTCGTAGGCACGGCGCTCGGCCTCCTCTACGACCAGCGCGCGCTCGGGCAGAACCGCCCGCAGGCGCTCGATCAGATTGGGTGCCTGCACGGCGAAAGCCGTGTCGTCGCTATGGTACGGGGTTGCTGCGCTCATGCCCCGATTGTACCCGCAGACAGGCCCTTCTCACGACTGCCCGGCGCCGGGCATCGGTCCATCGGTCCGCTGGCCGTGGAATCCGGTGCCCGTGCCGCGTGGTGGCAAAGGGTGCTGCCCGCCGAGGGCATTGCCAGCCTATCCACCTCCAGATGCGGATTCCTGACCGCCGCCATAGACCTCATTCGGCAGCCAGGTGACGAGGTCCGGGAAAATGATCACCAGGAGCAGCGCGAGGGCCTGCAGGGCCAGGAACGGGAGCGCCGCCTTGAAGATCGTGCCCATGGTGATCCATGCGGGCGCGACCCCGCGTATATAGAACAATGCATAGCCGAATGGTGGACTGAGGAACGACATCTGCATGTTCACCAGGTAAACCACGCCGAACCACAGCGCGACGTCGCCCGGGTCCACGCCCGGCAGGCCGAACACGCCGGTGAATTCCATCGATTCGACGATCGGAATGAAGATCGGCACGGCCAGCAGCAGGATGCCGACCCAGTCGAGGAACATGCCGAGCATGATCAGAATGATCATCATGATCATGAGGATGCCGTACGGGCCGAGTCCCGTGCCCTGGATCATCTCGATCACGAAATCCTGGCCACCCTGACGGATATAGAAGCCGACGAAGATGGTCGCGCCGAAGATGATCCACATGACCATCGAGGTCGCCTTCAGCGTGGTCATCGCGGCCGTGTGCATATTGGGCCAGGTCAGGCGTCCGTGCATGGCCGCGACGATGAGGGCGCCGAGGGTGCCGATACCGGCGGCTTCCACGGCCGTGGCCAGGCCGGTAAAGATCACGCCGAGTACGATGAATACGAGCGCGATGGGCGCGACCATGTTGCGCAGCAGCCGGATTTTCTCCGACATGCTGACGCGGTCTTCCACGGCCAGCGCCGGCGCCGAGCCCGGCTTCAGGGTAGCGCGTATCCAGATATACAGGGCGTAAAGACTGGCCAGCAGAAGCCCGGGGATCAGTGCGCCCATGTAGAGCTCGCCCACGGATTGCTGGGCGACCACGCCGTAAATAATCGCGAGGATCGATGGCGGGATCAGGATGCCGAGCGTTCCGCCGGCCATGACCGAGCCGAGCGCGATCTTCGGATCGTAATGCCGCTGCAGCATGGCCGGGAGCGCGATCAGACCCATCGTGACCACCGCCGCGCCGATCACGCCGACCATCGCGGCGAGCAGGGTCGAGGCCGCGACCGTCGCGATTCCCAGGCCGCCCTTCAGTGCGCCCAGCCATTTGTAGGCGACATCGAACAGCTCATCGATCAGGCCCGCCTTCTCCAGCACGGCGGCCATGAAAATGAACAATGGGATCGCCGAGAGCTGATAGTTCGTCATCAGCGGGAAGATGCGCGAGGGGGTGATGTGCAGGGCAGCCTGATCGCTGATCAGGTACAGGAACACGATGCCGAGGCCGCCGGTCACAAAGGCGAGCGGCAGGCCGGCCATGAGCAGCACGATCAGCGCGCCGAACATGATCAGGGTGAGCCAGGAGATATCGACACCCTGGAGGAGCGCTTCCGTCGTGAACGCGGCTTCGCGCGGGAAATAGAGGAAGATGTTGAAGATCTCGCCGACAGCGATCAGCGCGATTACGATCGCGGCGGTCACGAAACCCCAGCCGAGCCGGCGATTGCCGTCGCCCTCGACCATCGCGATGCGGAATGCCTGCCAGTCCTTGATCAGGCGCGCGATACCCTGGATCAGCAGCAGCAGGCCGCCCAGGAACATCGTGAATTTGATCGGATAGTACTGGATGGCCCACTCGGTGAAGGAGACTTCATTGCGATAGCCGGTGGCCCAGAAATAGTTCTCGGACGCCATCGAGCGGGCGAAGAAATTCCACGCCGTGGCCGTCAGCGCGAGACTGAAGATGAAGAAGAAGACGGAGGTCAGGATGTCCAGACCGGTCTTCGTGATACTGCGAAGTCCCGCATAGATGACATCGACGCGGACATGACCATCCTCACGCAGCGTGTACGCGCCCGCGATCAGATACTGCATGCCGAACATCAGGAACATGGACTCGTGGGCCCAGTTCGTCGGCGAGTTGAAGGCGTAGCGCGCCAGGACTTCGTAGGAATAGATGAATGGGGCGATCAGTGACCAGTAGGCGACATAACGACCGGTGAAGCCCGATATCCGGTCGGCGATCCGTGTTACCAGATTGCCGGGCACGCTCACATGGCTCGTACTCTCCGGGCCCGGGGCCTCGCCGGTGGCCGCGGCCTCGGCGCCGCCGGACGGCACCTTCCCGTGGCGGTAGCTGCGGTCCACCAGAAACATGACCGCGAGCGGGCCAAGCAGGAGCAGGGACCAGTACAGCCAATGCGGCAGCTGCCAGGTGAGCTGGAGATCGATCATCGTGCGCCTCGCAGTAGGGGGATTCGAACAGGGCCGTGCCATTGCTGACACGGCCCCGTACGGATCCGGTTTGTGGTAGCGGATCAGTCCGCTGGATCAGATATCCAGCGAGTAGTCGGCCACGTCCTCGTCGGTAATGACCGCGATGGACGGGTCTTTCATGGTCTCGAGATGGACCTTGAAGAGCCGTGCGGCGTCCTCGTCCTTGTTGGCCCATTCGAACCACTTCGGGATGGCGGCTTTGCGGAACTGCGCGGCATCCTCCTCGCTGAGGTGGATGACCTCGACGCCGGCCTCCTCGTACTTCGGCCACGCCTCGCGGTTGGCCTCCTGAATCGCCGCATAATGCTCGCGCGAGTAGGCGGCGACGAGGTCGCGCATCAGGTCCTGCGTCTGGGACGACAGACGGTTCCACGTCCGCTTCTGGATGGCGATGTCCATCAGATCGACCGGCTGGTGCAGGCAGGGCGTGGAAGTGGGGCCCATGATGATGTAGTCGGTGACCTGATGGAAACCGAGCTCGTAGTTGACGGCCGGTCCAACGAAGTCCGCCGCGTCGATCGTACCCTTCTCAAGGGCGGGGTAGACCTCGGAACCCGGCAGGAGGGTGGTGCGGACACCGACATCGGCAAAGGTCTCGGCGACGATGCCACCGGGGAAGCGGATCTTTTTGCCCTTGAAGTCCTCGAAGCTGCGCAGCGGTTCTTTGGAATGGATCAGGTTCATGTCGTGGTGCACATGCCCCAGGAACTCCATCCCGAACTTGCCATAGAGGTCATTGACCAGTCCGTAACCACCATAGGCGCCGTACATGATGTCCCAGTGGTGCGGTACCGACAGCGCCATCGGGTAGGAGCTGAAGAACACACCGGCGGGCATCTTGCCGGCCCAGTAGACGGTAAACATGTTCTGGCCTTCGATGACACCGTCCCGGACGCCGTCGATGAGCGAGAAGTCGCCAACGATCGAGCCTGCGGGATGCGGTTCAATGCGGACCTCGCCGCTGGTCAGCTCCTGGACACGCTTGGCCCAGTTCTCGAAAGTTTTATAGCCAACGGTGCCGGGCTGCCAGGAACTCTGGATCCGCAGCCGGATACCGTTGCTGGTCTCGGCATTACCGATGGCCGGCGCTCCGAGGATCGCACCGCCCGCGCCGAGCGCGGCACTCTTTTTGAGGAAACCGCGGCGGGAGGAACTGATGGTCCCTTCCCCTGCTGTATTCTGCTCGAGACGATCATCTTTCTGGTCTTTCATGCCTTGAACCTCCAGATTGGCCGCGACATGTCATCGGGTAACGGGCGCATGCAGCCGTCCTGCGGCGGACAGCCCCATACCGGGATCCCGGTCCCGAAATGGTTGGTGACAGCGACCTCAGGGCGTATCGATCGTCGGGAGGCGCGCTGCCGGCAGGCGGGAAACGGTTGCATTATCGTTTTTCCGGCTGCCCTCCTGCCTGAACTCTCAATGCCCATGAGCCGGCAACCTGTCGCGGACGGTTTGCCGCATGGGCCATCACGCACAGGGATTCGCCCATGAGGCCGAATCATCTGGCGCAACTGCATTGTTTATCAGAGCAGTTCCGCGCCGGCAAATCGGCTGTCGAGACGTATCCCGGTGACGGTGCGGTATGGGCGCGCCATGGCGGGCCTGTGGCGGGGCCGAGCCGACCTGCGCGCGATCGCAGGCCGGCGATCACGGTTCAGGGCGTGCCTCCGGGTTTTTGGGGTGCTTGCCCGTGAGTGGGCCGGTCTGCAGCGGCGTCTGGCGTGCCGCATGCGTGCACGCCGCGATCCTGCGTGCATAATCGTCGGCATAGGTAATTTCCCCCCAGGGGCCGCTGATACGGGAGAGGCCTGATGCAGCAGGAATTTGGCCGGGATGATCGTCGCGATACGCTGCTTGCGCGAGCCGGGGAATCCTTTTTCGCCATGCTTTCGGATCTCTCCGAGGGCGCTATCGCCGTCGATCGTGCAGCGCGGGTTGCCTGGATGAGCGAAAAATATCGGACATTGCTTGGGCTGAGTGGAGACGATCCGGTTGAGGGACGGCCGGTCGAAGAGATTATCCCCGAGAGCAAGATGCGCGATGTTGTCGATTCCGGTGAGGCGACCCTGCTGGATATCATGCAGTTCGGCCAGCGCTGGTTCGTCGTCACGCGGGTACCTGTACGCGATGAAGCGGGGAGCGTGATCGGCGGGCTCGGTTTCGTGCTCTATGATCGGGTCGATTATCTGCGCCCGGTCACGGACAAGCTCGCCGTCCTGCAGAGTGAGCTGGAGTCGACACGCAGGCAGCTCGACCGGCAGCGGCAGTCGAAGTACACCTTCTCCCAGTTCGTGGGGACAAGCCGCGCGGCCCGCTCCGTCAAGAATGAGGCGCGGCGGGCAGCCCGTCTGGACGCGAACGTCCTGTTGACCGGGGAGACCGGCAGCGGCAAGGAACTGCTGGCCCATGCGATCCATGCCGCCTCGCCCCGCGCGCAGCGGCCGTTCGTCGGCGTAAGTGTCGCCGCGATCCCGGAAACCCTGCTCGAGGCGGAGTTCTTCGGGGTCGCGCCTGGGGCCTATACCGGAGCGGATCGCAGCGGCCGGGCCGGCAAGTTCGCATTGGCCGACGGCGGTACGCTCTTCCTTGACGAGATCGGCGACATGCCATTACCGCTGCAGTCCAAACTGCTGCGGGTGCTGCAGGAACAGGATATCGAGCCGCTCGGATCGAATCGTGTGCGCCACGTCGACGTCCGGGTTGTCGCCGCGACCAGTCGCGATCTGACGCGGGAAGTGGAGGCCGGCCGTTTCCGGTCGGACCTGTATTACCGGCTGCATGTACTGCCGATCGTGGTTCCCCCGCTGCGCGATCGGTTGGTGGACCTGGAAGCGCTCTGCCAGAACCTGCTCGAGCGGATCGCGGATGAGGGTGGGCTCCCGCAGCGGGAACTGACCGCGGACGCACTGCGGTTGCTGGAGCACTATCATTGGCCCGGCAATGTGCGCGAACTGCGTAATGTCCTTCAGCGCGCCTGCGCGGGGACCGATGCCACCGTACTGACCGGGGACGACCTCTCGGGACTCGTTCCCGTGGCCGGACATGCGGCCGCCGATCCGGAACTGCGTCCGCTGGCCGAGGTCCTGGGACGCGCTGAGCGTAACGCCCTTGAACACGCACTCCGGGTCATGGGCGGGAACAAGGTCCACGCCGCCCGCGCCCTGGGGATTTCCCGCTCCCGGCTGTATGAACGCCTGAATCGCCATCCGGATCTGTCCGCGTAGCGGGACAATATGTCCGGAAAACCGGACATCACTCCAGGGTCCCGCTGTTCGCCCGCATTTTCTCCCACGCAGGGTTTGGTGTGTCCGGAAAACCGGACAATCAGGGCGCGGAGCGGATTACCGAACAACGCTGCAATCGGCGCTATTACGCGGTTTTGGCCAATGTCCGGGGATTGGCACAGCTTTTGTCTGCATAAAGAGGTGTCGACAATAGAAATTGCGCGACTGGATGGGTCCGCAGCTGCCATCCGATCCGGGCCGGTCGGCTTACCGGGCCCGGTAACCGCCGCTGGATTCGCCCGCACCGCGGACGGCTCCGTTTCCATCTCATGGGGAGAACGATCATGACAGCAAGTAACACGGAACTTACTACGGGTTTTCGGGCGCGCTTCCCGCGTCTGCTGGGCGGTGCTGGGTTGGCCGCGGCGCTCGTCCTGGCGGGAGTCAGCGGCAGCGCCAACGCCGCGGATACGATTCGCTGGAAGATGCCCATTGCATTCGCGTCGAAACTGCCCGGACTCGGCAGCCCCTCGCAGTACGTGGCCAAACAACTCAAGGCGGCGAGCGGGGGCGATGTCCAGGTGCGCGTCTACGAACCTGATGAACTGGTACCGCCGTTCGAGATCCTCGGGGCGGTCAGCGACGGCAAGGTCGCGGCGGGCTATACCTGGATCGGCTATGACCAGGGCAAGGTCCCTTCGGTGCCGCTGTTCGCCGCGGTGCCCTTCGGCCTCAAACCCTGGTCCTTCACTGCCTGGTATTTCTACGGCGGTGGCCACGAGATGCTGCAGGAGGTCTATGCGAACAAAGGGTTCAATGTCCATGCTCAGCTCTGCGGCATCATCGGTCCGGAAACCGCTGGCTGGTACAGCGAGCCGATCAGGAGCCTTGAAGACTACAAGGGCATGAAGATCCGTTTTGCCGGCCTTGGTGGCAAGGTACTCGAGAAGCTCGGGGCCTCGGTGACCATGATGCCGGGCGGCGAGCTCTTCCAGGCACTCGAAAAGGGCACCATCGATGCCACGGAGTTCTCGATGCCCGTGATCGATCAGATCCTCGGGTTCAACAAGGTCGTCAAATACAACATGTTTCCGGGCTGGCACCAACCGTTCACCGCGCAGTACATGCTCATCAATCAGGATGAGTGGGACGCGGCCAGTGACGGCCAGAAGGCACTGATCGAAACGACCTGTACCGCGGCCACCACCATGGCGCTCGCCGAGGGCGAGTACAAGAACGGCACGATCCTGCAGGAATTCCAGGAGAAGGGCGTCCAGACGGACCAGATCCCGCTCGACGTGCTGCGTGAACTGAAATCCGTGACTGATGAGGTGTTGGCCACCGAGGCCGCAGCGGACGAGGATTTCGCCCGCGTTCTCAAGTCGCAGCAGGAGTTCCAGAAAGACTATTCGGTCTGGGGCAAACGCGCCTACCTGCCGGATGACCTGACGGAGGACTGAGCCGTAGCGCCCGGAAGGTCCGGTCGTCGCGCGCTGCGTGACGGCCGGCCCCGGACCTGAACTGCTGACGGGAAACGGACATGGGGGAAGGCGCGGATAGGGCCTCGACCGGGGGCGATTCGGTCACCGATCTGCAGCACCACACCGAGTTGCCGGATACGCGCGTTTCGTGGTTTCTGGAGCGCGGTATATGGGGGCTTGGAGACCTGTTTTCGTGGCTGTGGCTGCCCCTCGTGGCGGTGATTCTGGTGAGCGTGATTTCGCGCTACGTCTTCTCCGCGGGCTCAGTCACCATGGAGGAAATCCAGTGGCACATTTCCTCGGTGACCTGGCTGATCGGCCTCGCGTACGCGTTCATATACGACAGTCACGTCCGTGTGGACGTCATCCATGAACGGCTGAGCCTGCGCGCTCAGACCTGGCTCGAATTGCTGGGTCTGTTGCTGCTCGCGCTGCCGTTTCTGGCGATCGGCGTGTACATGACGTGGCCTTATTTCCATGAGTCCTTCCTTCAGGGCGAAGTATCGCAGGCGCCAGCGGGCCTGCCATTTCGCTGGGCCATGAAGTTCTTCCTGCTGCTGGCGTTTGTCCTGCTGCTGGTTGCGGCCTTCGCGCGGCTGCTGCGGTGCACTGCGTTGCTGTTCGGGTGGCCGTTGCCGCTTCGGCGTACGTCCACCAGCGGCGAACAGGGCGATACCGCCTCGTGATGCCCCTGCAGCGATCGCTACAAGACACGGTGAGGGAGTCTCGATGGATCTGAGCGTGATGCTGGTGATCTCGATGTTCGCCACGTTCATCGCACTGCTGTTTACCGGCTTTCCGGTGGCCTGGGTACTCGGTGGTACGGCGGTCATCTTCACGGTTGTCGGGCTTGTGGCCGTGGAGGGTTTTGGTGCCGATATCTGGTTCGACTGGGGCAGTTCGATGGGGTTGCTGCCCGAACGTTCATGGGGCCTGGTCAACAGCGAGACACTGGTTGCGCTGCCCATGTTTATATTCATGGGGATCCTGCTCGACCGCTCGGGCGTTGCCGAGAAACTCATGCACAGCATGGTGCAGCTCTTCGGCGTCGTCCGGGGCGGATATGCCGTAACGGTCATCTGTATTGGCGTGCTGCTGGCGGCAACGACCGGCATCATCGGCGCGTCCGTGGTTCTGCTGGGGATGCTGTCGTTGCCGGTGATGCTGCAGGCGCAGTACTCGAAATCGCTTGCCGTCGGTACGTGCTGTGCGACCGGCACGCTGGGCATCCTCATCCCGCCCAGTATCATGCTGGTCATCATGGCCGACCGACTTGCGACCCCCGAGGCATCGGTTGGTGATCTGTTTCTCGGGGCCTTCTTTCCGGGGCTGTTGCTGGGGGCACTGTACGTTACATACGTCCTGCTGCTTGCGTACCTGCGGCCCAGGACGGCGCCTATCCCGGATCATGTACCACCGATCGCATGGCGGGTGCTGTGGGACACAGCCCGTGCGGTATTACCCACGGCAGGCCTGATCCTGGCGGTCCTGGGGTCGATCTTCTTTGGCATTGCGACGCCGACCGAGGCCTCCGGGGTCGGGGCGGCCGGCGCGATGCTGCTCGCGCTTGTCAATCGCAGACTGAATATCCAGGTGCTGCGCGACGCCGTGCATCAGACCACTCGCACGGCGGCGTTCATCTTCGCGATCTTTCTCGGTGCGACGGCCTTCACCGTGGTCCTGCGCGGGCTTGGTGGCGATCAGGTGATCGAGGATGCTCTGCTGGGCCTGCCGTTCGAGGCCTACGGGATACTCATCACGATCCTGCTCGTCGTATTCCTGCTCGGATTCGTGCTCGACTGGGTGGAACTGACGCTCATCATCCTGCCCCTGGTCGCGCCGGTCGTGCAGGGGCTCGGTTTCGATCTTCTGTGGTTCACGGTGCTCTTCGCGGTGTGCCTACAGACTTCATTCCTGACACCGCCGGTTGGTTTCGCGATCTTCTACATCAAGGGCGTGTGCCCACCTGAGATCGATGTGACCGACATCTACAAAGGCGTAGCCCCTTATATAGGGCTCCAGGTCTTCGGGCTCATGATCGTGTTCGCGTGGCCGGGGATCGTGACCTGGTTGCCGAGTGTTGCTTACGGGTAGTCGATTTCGCGGGAGATAAAGGATGCACCCTGATCAAAGGACGGCGGTGGTTACCGGATCCACGAGCGGTATTGGTGAGGCTATCGCGTCGGCGTTGGCGGCGAGCGGTTGCAATGTCGTGCTCAATGGGATCGAAGGCCGCGACAAGGGCGACCGGATGGCGGCCGAACTTGGTCGGCTCCATGGTACGGATGCAATGTACTCGCCGGCGGATATGAGACGGCCGGACGAGATCGTGGAGATGGTCGCTGATGCCGCTGAACGATTCGGTTCGGTGGATATCCTGGTGAACAACGCGGGCATTCAGCATACGGCTCCGATCGAGAAATTCCCGGTCGAGCAATGGGATGCGATCCAGTCGATCATGCTTTCGTCCGCATTCCACACGATCCGTGCGGCGCTTCCGTATATGCAGCGGGCGGGTTGGGGGCGGATCATCAACACCGCGTCGGTCCATGGGCTTGTTGCCTCGGTCAACAAGGCCGCGTACGTCTCGGCCAAGCATGGACTGGTCGGTCTGACGAAGGTGGTCGCGCTGGAGAACGCCGATCGCGGTATCACCTGCAACGCGATCTGCCCCGGTTGGGTCGAAACGCCGCTGATCCGACAGCAGATCGAGGATATTGCCGAACGCGATGGCCTGATGATCGATGAGGCGAAGGTCGAACTTGTTCGTCACAAACAACCCTCGAAGCAGTTCGTGCAACCGGAGCAGATCGGTGCCTATGCCGTGTTCCTGTGTTCGGATGCTGCGGCGCAGATCACGGGCGCATCGCTTCCGATCGATGGGGGGTGGACGGCCCAGTAACGACAACGGATTGGCCGGTCCGGTCGTGGCCGCCGCGGCGGTCGTGTGTATTGCCGAAGCGGGTTACACTGGGCGCTATGAGTGATTCCCGTGATCGGCGGGCGCGCCCCCGCGTCGGATTGTTCGTAACCTGCCTGGTGGACATGTTCCGTCCGGGTGTTGCCTTTGCGGCTGCAAAGCTGATTGAACGGGCCGGCTGCGAGGTGGTTGTTCCGGAGCAGACCTGTTGCGGTCAGCCGGCCTATAACAGCGGCGATCGCGGCGACGCAAAGGCGCTTGCCGAGCAGGTCATCGCGAACTTCTCGGACTGCGATTACGTAGTGGCGCCCTCGGGGTCCTGTGCCGGTACCATCAGCGAGCACTATCCGCGGTTGTTCTCCGCGACAGAGGAGCCCGAGGCGCACACGCGCGCAACGGCACTGGCGGCCCGGACCTGGGAACTGCTTGCATTCCTCGTCGATGAGCGCGGCCTCGAACTCGAGGGCGTGCGGTTTGACGGCACCGTCACCTATCACGACGCCTGTGCCGGACTGCGTGAACTGCATGTGCGCGAGCAGCCGCGGCGCCTGCTGCGCCAGGTGTCCGGCCTGACGCTCTCGGAGTCCGAAGGCTGTGAGGAATGCTGCGGCTTCGGCGGTACCTTTTGCGTCAAGTACCCGGAAATTTCGACCCGCATGGTCAGCGACAAATGCCGACGTTTCGGGGCAAGCGGGGCGGATACGGTGCTGGCGGGAGATCTGGGCTGTCTTATGAACATCGCCGGACGCCTCAGCCGTGAAGGTCGTGAACTCAAGGCGCGGCATGTCGCCGAGGTGCTCGCTGGCATGACGGATGCGCCCGCGATCGGCGAAGCGGATGAAACCCGGCGCTGAATAACCACGAACGTACCGAGCGGGGTGTAACGGCCAGGAGTCGCGGCCGGAAACCCGCCCATCGATCGGGTGTGAGTCGGTGCGGCTCGCTCATTGGGACAGTGCGATGGAAGTCGAGAGCAAGCGATTCAAACCGGCGGCACGTGCGGCGCTTCTTGATACGCGTCTGCAGAGTGCGCTGGAAAATATCCAGAAGGGGTTCCCCGGCAAGCGCGCGCGGGCAATCGACGGTCTGCCGGAGTGGCCCGAAATCCGTGAGCATGGGACGGCCATCCGCGACCATACGATCGCCCATCTGGATACCTACCTTGAGCGGTTCGAGCGGCGGGTTACCGAGAGTGGCGGCGAGGTGCACTGGGCCAGCGACCCGGCGGAGGCGTGCGATGCGATCGCTGCCATCTGTCGCGCGGCGGGTGCCCGGACGGTCGCCAAGGGCAAGTCTATGGCGACCGAGGAGATCGGGCTCAACGATCACCTGGAAGGCGAGGGATTCACGCCGATCGAGACCGATCTCGGCGAGTACATCCTGCAACTCCGCGGCGACCATCCGAGCCACATTATCGCCCCGGCGATCCATCTCAAGCGTGATCAGATCTACGAGGCCTTCAAGGCGCATCACGATCCGGCGATGTCCTCGAACTCCGACGGCCATGCCGAGCTCCAGGCCGAGGCGCGCCGGGTGCTGCGTCAGCGCTTCTTGGACGCCGACGTGGGGATTACCGGGGCGAATTTCTGTATCGCCGAGACCGGCAGCACCGTCATCGTGACCAACGAGGGCAACGGCGATCTGTCACAGGCGCTGCCGCGGGTGCACATCGTTGTCGCCGGGATCGACAAGGTCGTCCCGACACTGGAGGACACCAGCACACTGCTGCGCCTGCTCGGTCGGTCCGCGACGGGCCAGGATATTACCGTCTACACCACATTCTCGACCGGGCCGAAGCGCCCGGACGATCTCGATGGCCCGGAAGAGTTTCATGTCGTGCTGTTGGACAATGGCCGTTCCGACATGCTGGGCGGGGAACTCGAGCCGATGATGCGCTGCATCCGCTGTGGCGCCTGCATGAATCATTGCCCCGTTTACGGGGCCGTTGGCGGGCACGCCTACGGCTGGGTCTACCCGGGGCCCATGGGGGCCGTACTGACGCCGCAGATGGTCGGGATCGAGAACAGCGGCGATCTGCCGAACGCCAGCACCTTCTGCGGCCGCTGCGCCGAGGTCTGTCCGGTGAAGATCCCGTTGCCGGATCTGATGCGCCACTGGCGCGAGCGCGAGTACGAGGCGGGTTATCAGCCGGCGACCGCGCGCTGGGGAATCGGTATCTGGGCCTGGATCGCACGGCGCCCGTGGCTCTATCACCGCATGGCCCGGATCGGCGCCCGCGCGCTGCGCCTGCTGGCACGGCGGCGCGGTCGGATCACACGCGTTCCGCTGGCCGGAGGCTGGACGGACACACGGGATTTGCCGGCCCCCACCGCTCGTACATTTACCGATCAATGGCGTGCCGGGAGGCGATCCGATTGAGCGCCCGTAATCATATCCTCGGCAATATCCGCGCGCGGCTCGGGCGTGACGCGGACGATCCAGCGGAAGCGGATGAACGTCTGGTCACGCACCCGCCCGGCCCCCTGCCTGCCCGCGGCGAAGGCCCGGCCGAGGATCTGCGGCGCCGCTTCGTGGAAATGGCCCGCAAGGCCAGCGCCGACGTGGAGCAGCAGGGTGGTATCGATGAACTGCCGGGACTCGTCGCGGGCCTCTGCGGGGCGCATGGTTCTGATGCCGTGGCCGCGATTGCGCCCCACCCGGCGCTCGAAGCACTGCGCTGGGCAGACGCAGGCGTCGCCGTCGAAGCGCGCGCCGGTCAACCCGATGACCGGATCTGCGTCAGCCATGCTGTCTGCGGCGTCGCCGAAACCGGCACGCTCGTGCTGGCCTCGGGGCCGCGGAGCCCGATCACGCTGAATTTCCTGCCGGATGTCCATGTCGTGGCCATTCCGGCCGATGCCATCGTCGGCACGTACGAGGACGCGTGGACACGCATACGTGCGCGCGGCGACATGCCGCGTGCCATCAACTGGATTACCGGTCCCTCGCGCTCGGCGGATATCGAACAGACCCTGCAGCTCGGCGCCCATGGACCGGTCCGGCTCGTGATCGCACTCTACGGCTGAGCCGGACGGGCGCGGGCTCCACTCCACGCCGGATCAACTATTCTCCGTGATAAAGGATGCCGATGCGCGTGAATGGGCGTGCATCGGCTCGGATTACGGGGCGCGATGCCCTGACCGGAGAACGGGATGAATGACGAATCGTTGATTACGGTACTGACACGGCACGAATTCTTCCGGGGACTCGAGCCACGGGATGTGGAATTCCTCGCAGTACATGCGATACCGAGGAATCTGGAGCCGGGAGAGATCCTGTTCGAGCATGGTCAGCAGGCGGACCGGTTTTACCTGATTCGCGAGGGCCGGATCACCGTTGGCGTGCCCGCGATCGAGGGCCCGTCACTGGAAGTACAGACACTCGGCGCCGGCGAAATCCTGGGCTGGTCATGGCTGATTCCGCCCTACCGGTGGAATTTCCGCGGACAAGTGGTCGAGGCGGCGGAGGTCGTTGCATTCGATGGCAAGGCCATCCTCGAGCGTTGCGAGACGGATCCCGCGTTCGGTTACCCGCTCATGAAGCGTTTCTCGAGCCTGATGTCGGAGCGTCTGGAGGCGGCCCGGCGGAAACTGATGGACGAGTGGAATCCAGCCGGTTTCGCATGAGCATCGTGACCCTGCCTGCACCGATGGTCGGGCTGCCCGTCAACCGTCCCGCGCGGATGCCCGCAACGCGGCGATCCGTTCCTCGAGCGGCGGATGCGACATGAACAGGCGCTTGAGGCCACGGCCCACGCCGCCACTGATGCCGAATGCCTCGACCTCGTCCGGCAGGGTTGAGGGCACGCGGTTCTGCCCCAGACGCTCGAGCGCGGCGATCATCTTGCGCCTGGAGGACAATTCCGCGCCGCCGCGGTCGGCGCCGAACTCGCGCCAGCGCGAGAAGGCCATCACGATCACGGACGCCAGCATGCCCAGAACGACCTGCGCCAGCAGGGTCGCAATCCAGAAACCGGGCCCGTGGCCACGCTCGTTGCGGAACACGACCCGGTCAATGAAGTGACCCACCAGGTGGGAGAGGAAGACGACGAAGGTATTCACCACCCCCTGGATCAGCGTCAGCGTCACCATGTCGCCATTGGCGACATGGGTCACCTCGTGGCCCAGAACCGCTTCCGCTTCATCGCGCGTCATGCCCGCGAGCAGCCCGGAACTGACGGCTACCAGGGCCGCGTTGCGACGCGCGCCGGTGGCGAAGGCGTTGATCTCCTGACCCTCGTAGATCGCCACTTCCGGCATCCCGATGCCGGCGGCCCGGGCCTGACGCGTCACGGTATCCACCAGCCAGCGTTCGGCGTCATTGCGGGGCGTGTCGATGACCCGGCAGCCCGCCATCCGCTTCGCCATGGTCTTCGACAGCGCCAGTGAGATCAGCGAGCCGCCGAAGCCGATTACCGCGGCGAGGATCAGCAGGGCGCCGAAATCGATGCCCATCCGCTGTTCGTCGAGAATGCCGCTGACACCGAGCAGTCCGAGAATGACGCTCAGGACCAGTACGATGGCGATGTTGGTGGCGGCGAACAGCAGTATGCGTTTGCCCATCGTTGTTGCGCTCCCTATCGTGGTGGAAAATCAATGGGGACTGCGGGCAGGGTTTCAATGCCCGACGTAAAAGGCCCTGGGCTGTCGCGTGATCGTGGAGCTCACCAGGCCTTCGGGTGCCTACCGTCTCAACGGAGATCGATCCATTGACCGAGTATTTCGAAACCTTTGATGAGGAAGGTCGTCCGGCCGGCCTCATGGCGCGGCCGATCGTCCATCGTGATGGCCTCTGGCACCGGGCCGTCCACGTCTGGCTGTTTCGTTTCGACGGTCGTGTCTACGTTCAGCGGCGGGCCCATGACAAGGACGTCTCGCCCGATTGTCTGGACGTGAGTGTAGGCGAGCATCTCCAGCCAGGTGAGGATTTTCTCGAGGCGGCGTATCGTGGTCTATCGGAAGAACTCGGTGTGGTTGACGTCACGCCGGTCGCACTCGGACGCGAACGTCGCATCACTTCGCATCAACCTGAACTCGGGGTCCATGACCGCGAGATCCAGCAGGCATTCCGTGCCGTCTACAATGGTGAAGTGAACCCCGAACCGACCGAGATCGCGACTCTGGAACTGTGGACGCTGGATCGTCTGCGGGCGGAGGTTGCCCGGTCACCGGACGCGTTCACGCCCGGCCTGCGGGCCGATCTGGCGGATCTGGATCTGCCCTGATTCCCCGTGCGGTTCGCTAACGCTCACGCCCGCGGCAGGTGCAGGTCATAGAAGTAATACTCGTCGTCGCGTTCCCAGCCTTCGTCCTCGTACAGTGCCTGGGCGTTTACGTTGCTGATGCCCGTCGATAGCGTCAGCAGGGATGCATCGGTGCGAAGTCCCAGCTCGCGCGCTTCCCGCAGCAGCATGCGCGCGACGCCGCGCCGCCGGAATGCGGGCGCGACGTAGAGATCGTGCAGGATCCATGAGCGCGCGAGCGCGATCGAGTCGAGGGTGGGGAACAACTGCGCGAACCCGGCGATGCCATCGTCCGCGACCGCGCACATGAGCTGGGCATCACCGTTTTCGAGACGTTCTTCGAGAAAACGCCGTGCGGCGGGCGGGTTCGAAGGCTGTTCGTAGAACTGGCGATAGGCGTCGAACAGTTCGGCGACGGTGTCGAGGTGTTCCCCGGTCACTTCTTCGATGCGCACGGCGTGCTCCCCATTCAGAGTTGGCGGTAGCCCCTTTTCCGCTTGCGTGGCCACTGGCCGGGGCCATGCCGGATGGGGACAAAAATCTGATTCGTGAATCAGATCATGCCAGAATCGGGGCCGCGTGGCTTGGCCGAAGCGGCCGCCGGACCGCTTGCGCGGCAGACGCACGAATACTTTTACGAGCGCAGAGGGAGATCGCCGTGTCGCTGTATCACCCATCCATCCAGGACACTACGATCCCGGCCCCCAGCTACTGGGAAGAGACGGCGGGCTCGTTGCGCGGTGACTGGCCGGCGCTGGAGGGCGATCAGACCTGCGATGTCGCCATTATCGGTGGCGGGTTCACCGGCCTTTCGGCCGCCCTGCACCTCGCTCGCGACCACGGCATCGACGCCCGCGTGCTGGAAGCCGGGCCCATTGCCTGGGGGGCGTCCGGCCGCAACGGCGGATTCTGTCTGATCGGAGCGACGAAGCTCTCTATTGGCGCGATGGTGCGCCAATATGGCCTTGAGGAGACGCAGCGTTTCTATGCGGCCCAGCAGGAGGGTGTCGATCTCGTCCGGGACCTGTGCGAGACCGAGGGGATCGAGTGCGATCGCTGCGGCGACGGCACTTTCGCCGTCGCCCATGCCCCGGGTCGCTTTGATGAGCTCCGCGAAGAGGCGGACGACCTCACGCGCCTGTTCGGCGTCCCGACGCGGCTCTGGTCGCGCGAGGCGTTTCGCGAAATCGGTCATGACGGCACCGAGCAATACGGAGCGCTGCATATCGGCAAGGGTTTCGCGCTGCACCCGCTTAAGCTGGCGCTCGGTATGGCTGCGGCCGCGGACCGCCACGGCGCGACCCTCCACGGGCACAGTGGCGTACTGGACTGGACCCGGGACGGCGCGAGCCATGTCCTCCATACGGCCGGAGGCCGGCTTCGCGCGCGACGGGTGATCGTGGCGACCAACGGTTACTGGCGCGACGGCCTGCACGGATCGTTCGATGGACGGACGCTGCCGGCGCTCTCGAACATCATCGTCACGCGGCCATTGAGCGATGAAGAACTCGCGCGCCAGTCGTACCGGACCGAGACACCCATCCACAACACGCGCGCGCTGCTGTTCTACTATCGCCTGCTTCCGGATCGCCGTTTCCTGTTCGGCGCGCGCGGGGACACGACCGGGCACCCCGCGGACGGCGAGCGCATGCGAGCCTGGATGACCCGACGTCTGGGCGAGGTATTCCCGGGCTGGAGCGATGTTCCAATCACGCATTTCTGGCGTGGCCTGGTCTGCGTGACGCGCCGGCTAGCGCCGTCAATCGGTCGTCTCGATGATGACCCGAGCGTCTGGTACGGCTTCGGTTATCACGCGAACGGCGTCAATACGGCGCCCTGGACGGGGATGCGCCTGGCGCGCGCCGTCGCCGGCGAGATCGATGCGACGGCAGTCGCTCCGGCCGTCATGCGCGGCCTGCCGGCACGCTTCCCGTTGCCCGCCTTGCGCCTCTGGGCCCTGCGCGGTGCTTATCTGTACTACCGTTTCCAGGATCGACGGTAGCGCCCAGGGTTTCCAGGGGCGCATTCAGCCCGGGTGCGGTGGGAGAGCAATCGCGAGCAGGCTCGCTCCCATGGTCCACGGCATGATTCCCGGGGGGACCCGGGGTGTCGTTGCCGGTGCCAGTGCCTACCGGCCGTAGCCGCTTGCCGGTGACGCCGGTGGGCGCTTCCGGGTAGCCAGGACGGCTATGGCGATGACTCCGAAGGTCAGCGCGAATACGAGCGGAAAGCCGATCGATCCGAATGCGGACATGGCGCCACCGACGATCGAGGATCCCGCGATACCGCCGACGCCCCACATCGCCGCGAACGCCGCGTTGCCGGTAACCAGGGTCATGCCGGAGAACGATTCCCCGAGGCGCACCAGGGCAAGCATGTAGAGCGCATAGTAGAGCCCGCCCCACGCGAAGACGGTGCACGCGAACAGCCACGGCGTCGCAACCGTGAATGGCATCGCGGCGGCGCTGACCGCGGCGGCGGCGGCGCAGACGGTCATGACGGTCGCCCGCTGCACCCGGTCCGCCACCCAGCCGATTGGATACTGCAGACTCACGCTGCCGGCGATCATCACGATCAGCAGCACCGTGCCGGTCTTCTCCGCATAATCGTGCGCGAGCGCGTAGATCGGCAGGAACGACATGGCGCCTTCATCGGCGAGCGCGACCGCCGCCGTCAGGACCAGCAGCAGGGGTGCCATGCGCAGAAAGGCGAGTACCGGGACGGTGCGCTCGCCGGCGGGCAGCGGCGGCAGCGAAGCGCGTACCGTCAGCAGGGGCAGCAGTGCCAACAGCGGCAGCGCCGCGCCGATCAGGAACGGCGCCCAGCCGCGGCTGCCCACGATCGCGAGCAGAGCGGGCCCGAGCGCGAACCCCGCGGAAAGCACGGCCGAATAGAAGCCGATGATGCGCCCGCGGTGGTTGTCGCTCGCGATCTGATTGATCCAGCTTTCGTTGACAACGAGGATGCACCCGAGCGCGATTCCCATCAGCAACCGCAGCGGCATCCACAGCCAGGGATCCTGCAGCAGTTTGATCGTGAGCAGGCAGGCGGCGGAGATGACGAGGCTCGCAACAGTCAGGTCATGACCGCCGAAGCGGCGCATCAGCCGCGGCGCGAGCGGGGCTGCTACGATCATGCCGATCGGCATCGTGGCGGCGTTGATGCCGATCAGCCACTCGGGCACGTCCATACGGTTCAGGATCAACGCCAACAGGGGATAGGTGAGCCCCTGCATGATCGTGAATACGGTCGCGCAGGTCGTGATGGCGAATGCGAGGCGCCAGATGTGTCTCTGGCCATTGGAAGTAGTCATGGTGCTGCCGGGACCGCGGTATCGGGACGGCGTGATGGTACACGTGCAATCGCGCGCGTGCTGGCGCCGTGTCGGACTGGAACGAACTCGTGCCGGAATCGGTGCTGCTGCTACGGTTTCCGCATGCGTTTACCGCGACATGGTCTGACAGGCCGTTTCTTCGTTTTCTGCCGCCGGATACGCAGCAGACCCGGCCTGTCCTCTGTACTATGTCGCGTTGGACCGAGCGCATCGATTTCATGTTCAGGCTGTCGCCAGGGGAGCGCATATGCCTCCATTCGAGAACGTGTTCTACGAAATCAGCGCCATCCTGGCGCTTGCGACGGTTGCCGGAGCGGCCGCGCTGCTTCTGCGGCAGCCCCTGATCGTTGCGTTTATCGCCGTGGGGATCATCGCTGGGCCCGCTGGCATGGAGTGGGTTGGCGCGACCGATCAGATCGATCTGCTGGCCCGGATGGGCATCGCGCTGCTGCTGTTCGTGGTCGGGCTGCGGCTGGATCTGCACATCATCCGCACGGTGGGGCCGGTGGCCCTCGCGACCGGCCTTGGCCAGGTGCTTTTCACTTCGGTGGCGGG
>Ga0075106_1000069_pt1 | contig 54726 bp, 54 predicted proteins | sample AntDeeMetag02WF4_FD_69796 | JGI IMG/M metagenome (GOLD analysis project Ga0075106, IMG submission 69796) | Saline lake microbial communities from Deep Lake, Antarctica - Antarctic Deep Lake Metagenome 02WF4 | ecosystem: Environmental > Aquatic > Non-marine Saline and Alkaline > Saline | place... | reverse complement strand
GTCCAGAAGGCCGAGGAGACCGGCAAGCTGCAGGCCTTCGCCAACTGCCCGGCGACCGGCCTCGAGATCGAGAATGGCCGTATCAAGGGTGTGCACACCAAGCGCGGCTACATCGAGGCCCCCTACGTCGTCTGCTGCGCCGGCCTCTGGGGCCGCATGATCGCCGAGATGGCGGGCGAGGACCTGCCGATCATGCCGGTCGACCATCCGTTGCTGTGGTTCGGGCCGTACGACGAATTCGCCGGCACCGGCAAGGAAATCGGCTACCCGCTGCTGCGCGACCAGGGCAACTCAGCCTACCTGCGCGACACCGGCGATCCGAAGACCACCGAGGGCGGCCAGATCGAGTGGGGTTATTACGAGGAGAAGGCCCCGCGCATGGTCCATCCGCGCGATATCCTGGAGAAGGAAGAGGCGCGCCTGTCGCCGTCGCAGCGCGACCTCGAGATGGAGCAGATCATGGAGCCGCTCGAGCGGGCCATGGAACTGACTCCGATTCTTGGTGAACTCGGCTACGACGAGAAGCGCTCGTTCAATGGCCTGCTGCAGGTGACCGCGGACGGCGGCCCGTCCATCGGCGAGTCGGCCGAGGTGCGTGGCCTGTGGTACGTCGAGTCCGTCTGGGTGAAGGACGGCCCCGGCACGGGCAAGGTCGTCGCCGACTGGATGACGGATGGCCGCGTCGAGATCGACCCGCACGGCATCGATTTCACGCGCTACTACCCGTTCCAGAAGGAAGCGGACTACATCCACGACCGCTGCTACGAGACCGCCTTCAAGATCTACAACCCGCCGGTCCACAACCGCGAGCCGTACACGGCCGCGCGCAACCTGCGCCAGAGCCCGTTCTACGAGCGCGAAAAGGAACTGGGCGGCTATTTCATGGAAGCGGCCGGCTGGGAGCGTGCCCACGGCTATGCCAGCAACGAGCACCTGATCGAGAAGTGGGGCGATCGCGTGCCGGAGCGCAACGCCGAGTGGGACAATCGCCACTTCTGGCGCGTCTCCAACGCCGAGCATCTCGAGATGTCCGAGAACGTCGGCATGATCAACCTGTCGCACTTCGCCATCTACGACGTGACCGGCGCCGATGCCGAGGCGTTGATGGAGTACACCTGCGTGGCGAAGGTCGGCGGCGACACGCCGCTCGGCAAGGGCATCTACACCCACTTCCTTGACCACGAGGGCGGTGTACGCGCCGACCTGACGGTCCTGCGCATGGGCGACAACCACTACCGCGTCATCGACGGCGGCGACGCCGGCAACCGCGACTACATCTGGATGAAGCGCATGGCCGAGGATCGCGGCTTCAGCGTCGACATCCAGGAGCGGACCACCGATTTCGGCTGCATCGGCCTGTGGGGACCGAACGCCCGCACGACGCTGCAGGCCGTGGCCGACACCCCGGATGAACTCACGCTCGAGAACTTCCCGTTCGCCGCCGTGAAGGACATCACGGTCAACGGCACGCCGGTCACCGCGTTCCGCATCTCCTACGTCGGTGAGCAGGGTTGGGAGCTCCACTTCAAGTACGACGACGGCCTCGCGCTGTGGGACACGCTGTCCGGGCAGGGCGTGACGCCGGTCGGCATCGAGACCTACGCCAACAGCCGCCGTCTCGAGAAGTGCCTGCGTCTGCAGAACGCCGACCTGAAGGTCGACTACAATCTGATGGAAGCCGATCTCGCCCGGCCGAAGGTCAAGGCGGCCGACTTCTACGGCAAGGAGGCATACGTCGCCCAGCGCGAGCGTGCGCACCAGCCGGCGTACCTGTGCACGATGACCATGGTGGAGAACACCGACGCCAACGGTGTCGCGCGGTATCCTCTGGGGAACCTGCCGATCATGGATCCGAAGACGGGCGAGACCCTGGTCGATGACTCCGGCCGGCGTTCCTACGTCACCAGCGTCGCGTACGGGCCCTCGATCGGCAAGAACATCTGCCTGGGGTATCTGCCGTACGCGTACTGCGAAGAGGGCCGCACCCTCAACATCCAGTACTTCGACGAGATCTACCCGGTCCAGGTCGAGTCGGTCGGCTACAAGCCGCTGTACGATCCGAAGAACGAGCGCCCGAAGTCGTAACCACGACCCGGTCGCTCACCGAAAAGCCGCCGATCCCGGAGACGGGGTCGGCGGTTTTTTTGTGAGTTCCCAAAACCGGATCACACGGCCCGTTTCCGCTCTTGCTGCAGGCGGATTTCGCTTCGGGAAGGCGATTCACGCAGAGCCGCCGAGCGCGCGGAGAGGACATGTGGATAAAGGTAGTCATCACCACTTCTCTGCGCGCTCCGCGGCTCTGCGTGAACCATTCCTTTTTCACCGTTTCGCAAAACACCATAAAAAAGGGCGCCACGATGGGCGCCCTTTTCGGGTCGGTTGACCGGAGCCGTCAGTAGTTGGCGTCCGGGAACTCGGCCTTTTTGCGGTTGACGTAATCCTGCAGGGCCTCGTCGACGCCCGGGTCGATCGGCGGGGCTTCGTACTCGGCCAGCTTCTTCTTCCACAGCTTGTTCGCGCGCTGGGCGGCGTCGAGGCTGCCTTCGGACTCCCACTGCTCGAAGCTGTTGTTATCAGCGACGGTCGAGCGGTAGAAGGCGTTCTCGAAGTTGTTCTGCGTGTGCGTGCTGCCGAGGAAATGCTTGCCGGGGCCGGTTTCACGCAGCGCGTCCATCCCCTGGCCGTTCTCGGAGAGATCGACGCCGTTCAGGAAGGTCTGGACCATACCGAGCTGGTCGACATCGAGCATGAACTTCTCGTAACTCATGGTGAGGCCACCCTCGACCCAGCCGGCCGAGTGCAGGGCGAAGTTCACGCCCGCGAGGCCGGTCGCGACGATCGTGTTGGTCGATTCGGTCGCGGCCTGCGCATCCGGGATTTTCGATGCCGTCAGTGCACCACCGGAACGGAACGGGACGCCGAGGCGGCGGGCCAGGTTGGCGGCGCCGTAGAGCACCAGCGCGGGTTCCGGCGTGCCGAAGGTCGGGGCGCCCGACTGCATCGACATGGAGCTCGCGAAGGTGCCGAAGACGACCGGGGCGCCCGGTTTCACGAGCTGCGTGAAGGCCATGCCGGCCATCGCCTCGGCCAGAATCTGCGTCAGCGTCGCGGCGATGGTGACCGGCGACATGGCGCCGGCGAGGATGAACGGCGAGATCACACAGGCCTGGTTGTTGCTCGCGTAGACCTTGGCCGCGGCGAGCATGGTCTCGTCGAAGACCATCGGCGAGTTGGCGTTGATCAGGCTGGCGATGACGCAGTTGTTGGCGACGAACTCCTCGCCGAAGACGATCTTCGCCATCTCGACCGTGTCCTGCGCGCGGTCGGGATGGGTCACCGAGCCCATGAAGCACTTGTCGCTGTACTTCAGGTGGCTGTAGACCATGTCCAGGTGGCGTTTGTTGACCGGCAGGTCGACCGGCTCGCAGATGGTGCCGCCCGAATGGTGGAGCGAGCGGCTCATGTAGGCGAGCTTGACCAGATTCTGGAAGTCCTCGAGCTTGCCGTAGCGGCGGCCGTTGTCGAGGTCCCGCACGAACGGGCTGCCATAGCCGGGCACGAATACGGTGTTCTTGCCGCCGATCTGGACGCTGCGCTCGCTGTTGCGCGCGTGCTGGGTGAACTCCGCCGGCGCGCTGTCCTGGATGAGCTTGCGGGCAAGGCCGCGTGGCATGCGCACGCGCTCGCCATCCACCTCGGCGCCGGCGTCGCGCCACAGCTGCAGGGCCTCGGGATCGTCGCGGAAATCGATGCCGATCTCCTCGAGGACCGTATCCGCGTTCTGCTCGATCGTGCTCAGGGCCTCTTCGGAGAGCGGCTCGTAGTAGGGCACGTTGCGCGTGACGTACGGCAGTTCACTGGCCGATGCGGCGCCGCTGCGGGCCGCCTGCCGGGCGGCACGGCCGCCACCACCCCTGCGTCGTTTCTCGCTCATTTCCTCGGTCTCCCTTTGCGGCGGCTGCGGTGGTGGGGCAACGCGTTATCGCGCGCCGTAACCACCGATAGTAGGCGCGGTTGCCGGCCGGCGCCAATCTCGGCACGGCCGTCAATCGGCGAGTATGGCGCGGGTTCGCATGCCCGGTCTGACGCGACGGCGACGTGCAGATTGTCCGTGGCGTCAGAGGCGGCGGTGCAGCTGGCTCTCGTAGTGGTCCTTGAGGCGCTTGGTGGCGACCGCGGCATTGCGCATCAGGATGGAAACGGTGACCGGGCCGACGCCGCCGGGTACCGGCGTGATCCAGCCGGCGTTCTCGACGCAGGAGACGTAGTTGCAGTCACCGACGACGCGCTCTTTGCCATCGGGATCGACGACCTGATTGATGCCAATGTCGATGACTGTGGCACCCGGTTTGATCATGTCGCCGTTGAGCAGGTCCGGTTTTCCGACCGCGACGAATACGGCATCGGCGCGGCGCGAATGCATGCCGACATCGCGGGTCATGTGATGGCAGACCGTCACGGTGGCGCCTTCGGCCATGAGCAGGAAGGCGATCGGTTTGCCGACGATCTCCGAGTGGCCGATGATCGTCGCCTCCAGGCCCTCGAGCTGGACGCCCGTGCGGCGCAGGAGTTCCACGGATGCCATGGCGGTACAGGGCGCCAGGTCCAGCTCCCGGTAGACGATGTTGCCGATCGAGGTCGGGTGCATGCCCTCGACGTCCTTGAGCGGATCGATGGCGGCCTGTAACTGCTTCACGGAGAGGCTGGCCGGGACCGGGCGCTGGATGATGATGCCGGTGACCCGCGGGTCCGCGTTCAGGGCCCAGATGGCCGCATACAGTTCCTGCGGGCTGATCTCCTCGCGGTATTGCCGTTCCTCGAATTCAATGCCGACCTGTTCGCAGCGGCGCCGCTGGTTGCGCACATAGAACGCCGCGGCCGGGTTGTCGCCGACACTGATCGATACGAGTTTCGGGAACCACCCCGCCGCCTTGAGGCCGGCAACGCGTTCGCCGACGTCGGTGAGGATGTCATTGGCCAATGCGCGGCCATCGATATCCTTGTGGCTCATGCAGACTCCGCCTGGTTGCCGTTGGATCAAGGGCGGCGAGTATAGCGATGAGGACCCCTCGCGTCGCCGCATGGGGCACGATTTCAGGGCATCAGGGCCGGATGGTGACGCATTTTTGAAAATGGCTGTCGTTATCGGTCGAGGTCGCACGATGCCGCCCGGCTAGACTGCGCGCCTGTACACCCGGTCCCGTCGCGCACCGGCTCGCTTGGCCGGCGCCGGGATTTGTGGCGCAACGCCGGCTGTGATTGAATCTCTCGCCTGCCCGCTGGGCGCGGAGGACACCGCGCCGCCGGTGCAGGCCCGTTCAGCGGGCCGTGCACAGGCGTGTGTTGCGGGGCGGAGTGCACCCGGCAACACGGCGGCATATTCGAGTTCTTATGGCCCCTGGGCTCCGGTCGGGCGCGTCGCGCGACCGTATGGTGGCCAGGGCAGCAGCATCCGGTTCCTCAAACCTGCAGGTGTGAAATGAAAGTACTTGTTCCAGTAAAGCGAGTGGTCGACGCCTACGTCAAGGTGCGCGTCAAGAGCGACGGCTCGGGCGTCGAGACCAACAACATCAAGATGTCGATGAACCCGTTCGACGAGATCGCCGTCGAACAGGCCGTGCGCCTCAAGGAAGCCGGCACCGCGACCGAGGTCGTGGCCGTGACTATCGGCCCGCAGCAGTCGCAGGAACAGCTGCGCACCGCGCTTGCCATGGGCGTCGACCGGGCCATGCACGTCGAAACCGAAGAGGGCGTCGAGCCGCTCGCCGTGGCCAAGATCCTGAGTGCCGTCTGCGATCAGGAATCGCCGGATCTGGTCCTGCTGGGCAAGCAGGCGATCGACGACGATTCGAATCAGACGGGCCAGATGCTGGCGGCGCTGCGCGGCTGGGCCCAGGGCACCTCGATCTCGAAGCTGGAGGCCGGCGACGGGGTAGTGACCGTGACGCGCGAAGTCGATGGCGGCCTCGAGAGCCTGGAGCTGCCGCTGCCGGCGATCGCCACGGTGGATCTGCGGCTCAACGAGCCGCGTTACCCGAAGCTGCCGAACATCATGAAGGCGAAGAAAAAGCCGATCGAGCAGAGCACGGCGGCCGATCTCGGCGTCGATGTCACGCCACGCCTCAAGCAGGTGAAGGTCGAGGAGCCGCCGGCGCGCGCGGGTGGTGTCAAGGTATCGAGTGTCGATGAACTCGTCGACAAGCTCCGGAACGAAGCGAAGGTGATCCAATGAGCGCCATACTGGTTTACGCGGAACACGACCACACCGAACTGAAATCGGGCACGCTGTCGGCGATCGCCTGTGCCCGGGAGATCGGCGGTGACATCGACATCCTGATCACTGGCAACGGCTGCGGCGATGCGGCACGGCATGCGGCCTCGATCGAAGGCGTGCGCAAGGTGCTGCTGGCCGAGGGCGAGCATCTGGAGAATCACGTCGCCGAGAACGTCGCTCCGATCATCGAGCGGCTCGCCGGCGATTACGGTTATGTGCTGGCGGCCGCGACCACCGGTGGCAAGAACATCATGCCGCGCGTTGCGGCGAAGCTGGATGTCCAGCAGGTGTCCGATATTTCCTCGGTTGTCTCGGAAGACACCTTCGTGCGGCCGATCTACGCCGGCAACGCCATGGCGACCGTACAGTCGACCGATGCGACGAAGCTGATCACGGTCCGGGCCACGTCGTTCGAGGCGGTTGAGCCGGGTGGCGGCTCGGCCGAGGTCGAATCGATTGATGCCGGTTCGGACGCGGGCCTCGCCCGGTTTGTTGGTGCCGATCTGTCCGAGTCGGAAGGTCCCGAACTGACCACGGCGCGGATCGTCGTCTCCGGCGGCCGCGGCGTGGGATCGGCCGAGAACTTCCACCTGATCGAGAGCCTGGCGGGCAAGATGGGCGCTGCCGTGGGTGCGAGCCGCGCCGCGGTCGATGCCGGCTACGTGCCCAATGATTATCAGGTCGGGCAGACCGGCAAGGTGGTCGCCCCCGACCTGTATATCGCGGTCGGCATTTCGGGCGCCATCCAGCACATGGCCGGGATGAAAGAGTCCCGTGTGATCGTCGCGATCAACAAGGACCCCGAGGCCCCGATTTTCGAGGCCGCCGATTACGGTCTGGTCGCGGATCTGTTCGAGGCGTTGCCGGAACTCGACAAGGCGCTCGACGGGTAGCGTCCAAACGGCAATCCCTTTCACCGGCGATCGCCGTGGTGACGGGTCGGAGAAAAGCCGCCTTCAGGGGCGGCTTTTCCCGTTTTAGGGGAGCAGCATGCCGGCTTTTGCCGATGGCAGCGGCCGGCGGAACGTTGCGGATTGACGCACCGTGCAGGCATCACGACCGTTGTTCGGTCGTCATGTATAGTGGCTTGGCAGGCGTTTGCGCCCGATCGCTTTCAGTCGCTACAGTCGGGCCGCACATGCGGCCCCGGGAGATCCGATGACGGATGACAAGGAAAGCGTGATCGATCTCGGGCGGTTGCGCCGCTCCTGTTCGGGGTGCTCCCTGCGCTCGTTATGTTTGCCGGCAGGGATGTCCGGCGAGGATCTGGAGCGTCTTGACGCCGTCGTTCGCACGCGGCTGCCGCTGGACAGCGGTGACGGCCTGTTCCGGGCGGGCGATGGGTTCGGGGATCTGTTCGTCGTGCGCTCCGGTTGTATCCGCACCACCCATCCTTCGAGCGATGGCGACGAACAGGTCATCGGTTTCCATTTGCCCGGGGAACTGCTCGGGCTCGATGCGATCAGCGAGGGCCGTCACCATTGCGACGCCGTGGCCCTGGAGCGGACCAGTGTCTGCGCGGTACCGTTCGATCAGCTCGAGGAGGTGGCGAGTCACGTTCCGGGGCTGCAGCACCAGATGTTGCGCATCGTCAGCCGGGAGCTGGTGCAGGAGCATCAGCACCTGGTCGCCCTCGGGCGGCGGACGGCGCGGGCGCGTCTGGCGCTGTTCCTGCACAGTCTGAGCGAGCGGCTGCATGCCGGCGGGTATTCCGGTGCCGATTTCCGTCTGCCCATGTCGCGTGACGACATCGCCAGTTATCTGGGACTCGCGCTCGAGACGGTGTCGCGGTTGCTCGGACGACTGTCGGACGAAGGGGTGATCGCGGTCGAGCGGCGCCGGGTACGGGTGCTGGATGCCGCCGTTCTGGCGGCGATCGCCGGCGAGCCGGGCGCGCAATCGACTGATAGCCGGAGCAGCGACCGGCAGGTCCGCTAGTCCAGCGTCCCGCCGTCGGCGGATTCGTCGTCGCGTCCCAGGCGTGCACGCATGGCCGCGAGTGTTTCATCGCTGACGTGGTGTTCCATGCCCTCCGCGTCCTGTAGCGCGGTTTCCTCGGACACGCCCAGCCAACGCAGGAATGCCAGCACGACGCTGTGGCGCGTACGCGAGGTCTCCGCCATCGCGCGGCCGGCGTCCGTAAGGAAAACGGCGCGATAGGGTTCACTCGTGACGAGGCCGTGATCGCGCAGCCGCCGGATCATTTTCGCCACCGTGGCCTGACGCACGTCCATGCGTCGGGCGATCTCTACCGCGCGGGCCTCGCCTTTCGCATCGATCAGGTCCGCGATCAGTTCGACGTAGTCCTCCACGAGTTCCGTCTCATGCGCCTTGCGGACACGGGCGTGCTGGCGCGCGTGGGCCTCGGCCGGCAGCATCTCGCCGGGCCGCTCGGAAGAACTGACGTGCGACAGGGGGCTGCGCTCGGTCATGAAGGGTCCGATTCGCGTTGTAACGATTGCCGGGTGATGGGCGGGCGCGGAGTATATCATTCCCGATCATGCCGGAACGCCAGGGTGGGGTGGCTTCTGGCCCGGATTTTGCGTAATGGGCGATGCAGGGCCCCCGGTAATCCGTGCGTGGGGCCCGGTTGCGAGAACCAGGCGGTTCAGGAGGCGTGTCAGGCGTGGATGCAGCGATGGCCCCGTGGTGGAGGATCTCGTTCGGGCGGTCGGCGAACGTACGGGGTGTGCCGGCCTGGTATGCGCCGATACGGGACGCCCCGTGCGCTGGTTCGGGGACTTCGACCGGGTCAATTCGGTCGCCCGGACACAGATAGTGCGCCGTGCACCCGACGAGGGTCACCCGGCGATCGTCATGCTCGCCGATGGCGCGGATGCCCCGCGCGGATTCCGTTTCGTCGCCCTGCAGCCGGTCGGCCGGGAGCCGGGTTACCGTTATGTCCTCTTCGCCGGTGCCTGCACGCGTTCCATCCGTTATGACGGTATTTCGACACTCCTGCGGTCGGTCACGACGGTGCTGCGGCGCCATCTCGGGAAATTGGCGCCGACGCCGATCACTGCGGGATCCGACGAGCCGCGCCGCGGGCTGATGATCGCCGATGCGTATTCACCCGATTCCCCGATCCAGTATGTCAATCGCACCTTATGCCGGATCAGCGGGTACAGCCCGGGCGAGATCATCGGGCGCAACGCCCGCTTCCTGCAGGGCGAGGATCGAGATCAACCCGGCCGTTGGCGGCTGGCGGGGGCGCTTCAGCGGGGTGAGCCCTGTACGGTCACGCTCCGTAATTACCGTCGCGACGGCGGGTTGTTCGAGAACCATATCGAGGTTACGCCGGTATTCGGCGTCGATGAGCGGATCACCCATCACGTTGCCCTGACGTTCGATCTCACTCAACGGCAGGAGGCGTCGGAAGTGCTACCCGACCGCGATGCGACGGCGTTCGTGTTCGCGCTCGAGACGTCGCCCGTCGGCAAACTCGTGATCCACGGTCACACGGGGCGCGCCTGTTTCGCGAATCCGGAAGCGGGCCGGCTGTTCGGGCGTCGCCCCAACGATCTGATCGGCCGCGAGATGGGACTGCTGCCGCTGACGGATGGGCCGGTTCGCCTGCCGGGTCCGGACCCGAGCGTCAAAGGCGGGCTGCCGGTGGAAATGACGGTCAAGCCGGTTGTCTGGGGCCGCAATCCCGCCTGGCTGGTCACGCTGTTCGATGTCATCGATCGGCACCCGATCATCGAACCATCGGCGGGCGGTGAGCTGGGCCTGGAGCGCCATCCCGGGCCGGTGCTTCAGTCGCGCGCCGATGGTTCGCTCGTGTGGGTGAGCGAGGCGGCAGCCGACCTGCTCGGTTACTCGCGTGAAGAGTTGTTGCAGCTATCGACCGGAGCCCTTGATGCGGGTGGCCTGGTCGACAAGGACGCCTGGGCGCGGAACTGGGCGTTCGTTCGTCTGCAGCGGTCGGTCACCGTCGAGACGCGGTTGGTACGGCGCGACGGCTGGACGTTCCCGGCCGTGCTGGATGTCCAGCATGTCGACCACGATGGTGAGGAGACGCACGTCGTGTTCATCCGCAATGTCCAGGACGCCTGAGTCGGCAGGATATCGTCACCGACCCATAGTCACTCATGGCTCACTGGCTCCCACAGGTTTCGACACGCCGTAGCGGGTCGTTTGGCCTGTGCGAGCGAGCTTGCTCGCGATCGCACTGCGAACGCGAACGGCTCCGTCACATATTCGGGTAGTTCGGGCCGCCGCCGCCCTCGGGCGAGATCCAGTTGATGTTCTGCGATGGATCCTTGATGTCGCAGGTCTTGCAGTGGATGCAGTTCTGCGCGTTGATCTGCAGTCGCGGATTCGAGCCGTCGTCGTCGCGCACGATCTCGTACACGCCGGCCGGGCAGTAGCGCTGCTCCGGGGCGTCGTAGTACGCGAGGTTGTAGTTCACCGGAATCGAGTCGTCCTTGAGCGTCAGGTGAACCGGCTGATCCTCCTCGTGGAACGTGTTGGTGAGGTACACGCTCGAATTGAGATCGAAGCTGACGATGCCGTCCGGCTTCGGATACTCGATCTTCGGCATCCGGTCCGCGGGCTTCAGCGTTTCGTGGTCCGCATGCTTGTGGTGCAGGGTCCACGGCAGTTTGCCCCGGAAAATCTTGAGATCCAGGCCGCTGTAGATCGAGCCGAGCACCATGCCGAAATTCGAGGCCGCCGGGCGGAAGTTGCGGGCCTCGTGCAGTTCCCGCCAGACCCAGGAGTTGCGGTAGCGCTCTTCATAACCCGTCAGCGTGGCCGGTGCGTCCTCGCCCTGTGCAAGTGCCTCGGCGATGCTTTCGGCGGCCATCATGCCCGTCTTCATGGCCGTATGGTTGCCCTTGATCTTGGGTACGTTGAGGAAGCCGGCCGAGCAGCCGATCAGCGCGCCGCCAGGGAAGACCAGCTTCGGTACGGACTGGAGTCCGCCTTCGTTCAGCGCGCGCGCCCCGTAGCTCACGCGGCGTCCGCCCTCAAGCGTCTCGCGAATGGCCGGATGGGTCTTGAAGCGCTGGAATTCCTTGAACGGGTACAGATGCGGATTCTGGTAGTCCAGCCCGATCACGTAACCGACGTATACCTGGTTGTCCTCCAGGTGATACAGGAACGAGCCGCCCCAGGTCTTCGTGTCCATCGGCCAGCCGGCGGTATGGATTACGGTGCCCTGTTTGTGCTTCGCGGGATCGATCTCCCAGAGTTCCTTGATGCCGATGCCGTAGGTCTGTGGATCGGCGTCTTCGCGCAGGCCGAACTGTTCAATCAGCTGTTTGCTGACGTGGCCGCGACAGCCCTCGGCGAACAGCGTGTACTTCGCGTGCAGTTCGATACCCGGTTCGAAGGAGTCCTTCTGCTGCCAGTCGCGGCCAATGCCCATGTCGCCGGTGCGCACGCCCTTGATGCTGCCGTCGTCGTGGAACAGGGCCTCCTGGGCGGCGAAGCCGGGATAGATCTCGGCGCCGAGCGCCTCGGCCTGTTCGCCCAGCCAGCGGCAGACGTTGCCCATCGATACGACATAGTTGCCCTCGTTGTGCATCTGCCGCGGCAACAGTGAAATCGGCACATTGATGGCGGACTGCTTGCCGAGCACCATGAATTTCTCGTCGGTGACCGGCGAGTGCAGCGGGGCACCCTTGTCCTTCCAGTCCGGGATGAGCTCGTTCAGGGCGGTCGGTTCGAGCACGGCGCCCGAGAGGATATGGGCACCCACCTCGGATCCTTTCTCCAGCACGGCGACGCTGATCTCGTTGCCGGTCTCTTCGGCGAGCTGGCACAGCCGGATCGCCGCCGACAGGCCGGACGGGCCGGCGCCGACGATCACGACGTCGTATTCCATCGCTTCGCGTTCGACTTCCACCGTGAGTCCTCCTCGGCCGGGGCGGGCCGGCAACAGCGTTTGGGGAGCGCGGGCGGATCGTCGCCGCACCAGGGTCGTATTTCGACCGGGAATTCTGCCCTGGCGCCGGTGACGCCACAAGGGAACGCCCCGTCGTCAGGTCCCCGAAGGCGCCCGGAGAACCGCGGGTTGCCCGTCTGCGCCGTGTCCATCGATTTCCCTTGGTCAGGCCCCGCGATCGGCTACAATCGAGGCCCGAGCGATGATGGAGAGCTGGATGTCCGACCCCCTGCACGATCTGCTCCAGGAGCGCGGCGTACTGCTCGCCGATGGCGCGACCGGTACCAATCTGTTCGCCCTCGGGCTGCAGACCGGTGAGCCTCCGGAACTCTGGAACATCGACCAGCCGGAGCAGGTGAAAGCGCACTACCGCAGTTTCGTCGACGCGGGTTCCGACGTGTTCCTGACCAACTCTTTCGGCGGCACGAGCTACCGGCTCAAGCTGCACGGCGATGAGGACCGGGTCGGCGAGATCAACGAGGCGGCGGCACGCCTCGCCCGCGAGGTGGCGGACGCGGCCGACCGGAAAGTGCTGGTGGGTGGCAGCATGGGCCCGACCGGCGAGCTCTTCGAGCCGCTCGGTGCGCTCACGCACGACAAGGCCGTTGCGGCCTTCCGCGAGCAGGCCGAGGCGCTCGCGCGCGGCGGCGTCGACGTGCTCTGGATCGAAACGCTGTCCGCCCGGGAAGAGGTCGATGCCGCGATCGAGGCGGCCGGTTCGACCGGGCTGCCGGTCGTATGCACGGTCAGTTTCGACACCAACGGGCGCACGATGATGGGGATCACCCCGCACGCCTTTGCCGATCACTGCGCCCATGGCGATCATGCGCCGACCGCTTTCGGTTCCAACTGCGGCGTCGGTGCCTCGGAACTGCTGATCGCGATCGTGAACATGCGCGACGCGGCGGATCCGCAGTCGCTGCTGATTGCCAAGGGGAACTGCGGCATCCCCGAGTGGCACGGTGACCGGATCGTCTACAACGGCACGCCCGAACTGATGGCGGAGTACGCAGTCCTCGCGCGCGACGCCGGCGTGTCGATCGTGGGCGGCTGCTGCGGTACGACGCCGGCCCACATCCGGGCGATGCGCACGGCGCTCGATACGCGCGAGCGCGGCCCGGTGCCGGATATCGAGACGATCACCGCCCGCCTGGGCGAGGTTTCGGCCGGCGCCAGGGCGCAGTATGGGGGCGATCTCGATCCGGGTGCGGGTGCGACCGGCAAGCGTGCGTCGGGCGGTCGCGGTCAGCGCCGGCGGCGCGACCGGACGGAATCCTGACATGGCAACCGAATCCCCTGCCGACCGCCTGCGCGCCCGCCTGCGGGAAGATCGACTCCTGCAGATGCCCGGTGCGTTCGACGCCATGTCGGCGCGTCTGATCGAGGAAGCCGGTTTTCCGCTGGCGTTCATGAGCGGCTTCGCCGTCTCGGCCTCGCACCTGGCCGGTCCCGACACCGGGTTGATGTCGCTCGGCGAGATGCTGGATCGCGGCCGTGAGATCTGCGCGGCCACTGCCCTGCCGGTCATCGGCGACGGCGATACCGGTTTCGGCAATGCCGTGAGCGTGCGTCGGACCGTGCAGGCTTACGCCCGTGCCGGCTTCGCCTGCATCATGCTCGAAGACCAGGTGAGCCCGAAACGCTGCGGCCATACCCAGGGCAAGCAGGTGGTCGCTCGCGCCGATGCCGAGGCCCGGCTGCAGGCCGCGCTCGACGCGCGCGACGAAGGCGCCGATATCCTGATCATGGCGCGCACGGATGCCCGCGGTCCGCTGGGCCTCGAGGAGGCGATCGCCCGAGCCGGGCGGTTCGCGGAGATGGGCGCGGACATCACGTTCCTCGAATCCCCGGAAGACGAGTCCGAGATGGCGGCGTACTGCGATGCCGTGCCCGGCCCGAAAATGGCGAACATGATCGAGTACGGGCGTACGCCGATCCTGCCGCCGCAGCGCCTGCAGGCACTCGGTTACCGGATCGCCGTGTATCCGCTGACCCAGCTGTCGGCCGCCATCCGCGCGATGCGGATCAGTCTCGCCGAGATCGCAGCAGGGGAGACGCCGAGCGGGGTGCTCGATTTCTCCGACTTGACCGAGGCCGTCGGGTTCGGCCGCTATCACGCACTCGCGGATCGCTACGGCGACTGAGCTGCGGGAGCCACCGCATGATTGCCCTGTTCACCGACTTCGGCTGGTCCGGACCGTACGTCGGGCAGATGCATGCCGTACTGGCGCGGGATGGCGTGACGGATCCGGTCATCGACCTCATGCACGACGCCCCATCGTTCGATCCGTTGGCGGCGGGGCATCTGCTGGCCGCGCTGGTGCCCTCGATGCCCAGGGGGACGATCTTCGTGGGCGTGATCGATCCCGGTGTCGGGACCGCGCGTGCTCCCGTTGTCGTGGAGGCCGATGGGCAATGGTTCGTCGGCCCGGATAACGGACTCTTCGACGTCGTTTCCGCCCGGGCTGCGGACACGCGCTGGTGGCACATCACGCGCGCCCCCGAGCGGCGCTCGGTAACCTTTCACGGCCGCGATCTCTTCGCCCCCGTGGCGGCGCATATCGCGGGCGGCGGTGCGGTACCCGGCCGGGCGCTGCCGTTGCCGCAATACCCGGAAGATGCGGCGGCGGACCGCGGCGCGGTCATTTATATCGATGGCTTCGGCAATGCGATCACGGGACTGCGCCCCCCGAAAAACCGGATGGTCCCGGTGCTCAAGGTGGCCGGGCGCTGTCTCTCGCGCCGGCGTACCTTCGCGGACGCGGCGCCGGGTGAGGCGTTGTGGCTGATCAATTCGATGGATCTGGTCGAGATCGCCGTCAACCGCGGCAGCGCGGCCGGGATGTTCGGTCTGAGCGTCGGGACACGGGTTAACTGGGGCATAAACTGACATGAACGGGGACGGGGTGTACGAGTTCGACTGGCAGGCGTGGCGGCGCGAAGTCCGGCGGGATCGCATCGATACCCGCGAGGCACTGGCAAGCGAGGACCGTTCGGCCCGTAACCGCCGTATAGACGACTGGCTGCGCGAAGGCTTTGGTGCGCTCGGCGGGTTGTGTATCGGCTTCTGCTGGCCGTTCCGCGGCGAGCCGGACGCCCGCTTCGCCGTCCGGCGCTGGCGCGCGACCGGGTCGGATGCGGCCCTCCCGGTCGTGGTCGCGCCGCGCACGCCGCTGGTTTTCCGTCAGTGGTGGCCGGGCGCGCCGATGGAGGCCGGCGTCTACGACATACCGTACCCCGTCGACACGCTGGAGCGGATCCCGCAGGCCGCGCTGGTACCGGTCGTCGGCTTCGATCCAGAAGGCTATCGCCTCGGCTATGGTGGCGGCTACTTCGACCGCACCCTGGCGGCGCTGGAAACCAAACCGGTCAGCATCGGCCTCGGCCACGAACTCGCGCGCCTCAAGACCATCCACCCGCAACCCCACGACATCCCATTTGATTACATGGTCACCGAGGCCGGCATCGCTGCCCGCATCGACGGCCAGCTCCAGGGCCTCACGCCCGAAGAGACCGACAACCACGTCCGCCAGCTCATCGCCGAACGGGGATTCGCCGCCGCCGAGTAAAAGGCGGGCACCACGAAAGATTCGCGGGGAGCGAATCTTCGCGCCAGCCCCGAAGGGGCGAGGCGCATGGACGCGCCGAGCAACGAACACGAAAAATCCGGTTCAGTCGCTCGCACGCGAGAGGATGCGGTCGAGGATGCGGGCGGGGAGGACGCGGCGTAGCGCCGCGAAGAGGTAGGTGGGGAAGGTCACCGGGTAGCGCCGTTGCGGGCGGGGGCTCTCCAGCGCGTGGACGAGGCGTTTCTGGACGGCCTCGGGACCGCGGGTGAACGGGGTGGGCTTCTGGGGTTTGCGCCGGCGCTGTTCCATGCGCTGGTAGTAGGTGCGGTGGGGGCTTTGGTCGCGGTCGATGCGGCGGTCGAACGCAGCGAGGGCGTTGTCGCGGAAGCGGCTGGCGATCGGGCCCGGTTCGATCAGGCTGACGTGGATGCCGCTGCCGGTCAGTTCCAGGCGCAGCGTGTCCGTCAGGCCCTCGATCGCGAACTTGCTCGCGTTGTATGCGCCGCGCCATTTCAGCGCCACCAGGCCGAGCACGGACGAGTTCTGCACGATCCGCCCGTGCCCCTGCGCGCGCATGACCGGCAGCACCCGGTTGGTGAGTTCCTGCCAGCCGAATACATTGGTCTCGAACTGGGCCCGCAGCGCGTCGCGCGGCAGGTCCTCGACCGCGCCCGCCTGGCCGTAGGCGCCGTTGTTGAACAGTGCATCGAGCGTCCCGCCGGTCCGCGCCAGCACCGCGTCCAGGGCCGCGTGGATGCTCGCGGAGTCATCGAGGTCGAGCTGCAGCGCCTCCAGCCCCTCGGCGGCAAGCCGCTCGACGTCTGCGGCCTTCCGCGCCGTGGCGAACACCCGCCACCCGCGCGCCGCCATCGCATGCGCGCAGTGATACCCGATCCCGCTTGAACAGCCGGTAATCAGCAGAGTTCGGCTTGCCGCCATGGCCACACTCCAGCGAAAACCCGGGGCAGGGTATCGCCCCATGTCGATGAATGCGACGCGTATCCACCGAACGGCGTGAGCGGATGCGGGATCGTTGCTGGAGACGGATTACCGGATGGTTCTCGCAGAGGCGCGGTGTGCGCCGAGAACGCCAAGACGGCCGAGAATGGTCTCAATCGGCACGCTCGGGCACGGGGACGGAATACACCAATAACGGGCACGCAGATGGTGACCTTCCTTCGCATTCTCTGCGTCCTCGGCGTGCTTGGCGCCTCTGCGAGAGAAACGATTTACGTATAATCAGCCAACCGGATATCACATCGTCCAGAAGACCACTGGCAATCCAGCGATGGCGGATGAATTGCGGTAACGGCGGCGAGCCGGTACCCTTCCGCACCCTCCGTCAGACCCCGTGAACAGGGCCCAGGACCATGCGCAGCCATCTCTGCGGCACGCTCGACAGCGCCGCCATCGACTCGACCGTTGAACTCTCCGGCTGGATCCACCGCCGTCGCGACCATGGCGGGGTCATCTTCGTCGATCTGCGCGATCACACGGGGCTGATCCAGGTCGTCTTCGATCCCGACCGGGCGGATATTTTCCGTATCGCCGAGCAGATCCGCAGCGAGTACGTGATCCACGTCAAAGGTCAGGTGCGCGCGCGGCCCGCCGGGACCGAGAATCCGGACCTGACCACGGGCGCGATCGAGGTCCTCGGCACCGAACTGGAAGTCGTCAACCCGGCGAAGACGCCGCCGTTCCAGCTCGATGAATGGGACGTAGGTGAGGAACACCGGCTGAAATACCGCTACGTCGACCTGCGCCGCCCGGAGATGCAGCAGAGGCTGCGCCTGCGCGCGGCGATCACCTCGCGCATGCGCCGGTTCGTCGAGGACAATGGCTTTATCGATATCGAGACGCCAATGCTCACGCGGGCCACGCCCGAGGGCGCGCGTGACTATCTCGTGCCCAGCCGCACCCATGCCGGTTCTTTCTTCGCGCTGCCGCAGTCGCCGCAGTTGTTCAAGCAGTTGCTGATGGTCAGCGGCATGGATCGCTACTATCAGATCACCCGCTGTTTCCGCGATGAGGATCTGCGCGCCGATCGCCAGCCCGAGTTCACCCAGGTCGATATCGAGATGGCGTTCGTCGAGGAGAACGACGTCATGGATCTGGCCGAGCGCATGATGCGTGATCTGTTCACGCATGTGCTGGAGGAGCCGCTGCCGGACCCGTTTCCGCGCATGACCTGGGCGGAGGCGATGTACCGCTTCGGATCCGACAAGCCGGACCTGCGCATCCCGCTGGAGCTGGTCGAGGTCGCGGGCCTGATGACGGACGTGGACTTCAAGGTCTTCTCCGGCCCGGCGAACGACCCGGACGGCCGTGTGGCCGCCCTCTGCGTGCCTGGCGGCGCCGCCATGACCCGCAAAGAGATCGACGAGTACACCGAGTTCGTCGGCCGCTATGGCGCGAAGGGCCTCGCCTACATCAAGGTCAACGAGCGTGGACAGGGGCGCGAGGGGCTGCAGTCGCCGATCCTCAAGTTCCTGCCGGACGACGTCATCGAGACGCTGCTCGAGCACACCGCGGCCACCGGCGGTGACCTGATCTTCTTCGGCGCCGACAAGGCGCGGGTCGTCAACGATGCGCTGGGGGCGCTGCGTGTGAAGGTCGGTCACGACCGCGGCTTCGTGCAGCGTGCGTGGTGTCCGCTCTGGGTGGTCGATTTCCCCATGTTCGAGTGGGATGACAGCGCCAATGCGTGGACGCCGCTTCATCACCCGTTCACCGCACCGGCGGTGAACAATCCGGAGGAGCTGCGCGCGCATCCGAAGCAGGCGCTTTCGCGCGCCTACGACATGGTGCTCAACGGCACCGAACTCGGCGGTGGCTCGATCCGTATCCATGACCGTGGGCTGCAGGAAGCGGCGCTGGAGGTGCTGGGCATCGGGCTCGACAGCGCGCGCGAGCAGTTCGGCTTCCTGCTGGACGCGCTCGAGTACGGCGCGCCGCCGCACGGTGGCATTGCCTTCGGCCTCGATCGCCTGGTCATGCTGATGACGGGGGCCGGATCGATCCGCGACGTCATGGCCTTCCCGAAGACGCAGACGGCCAGCTGCCCGCTGACCTCGGCGCCGTCTACCGTCAACGAGACCCAACTGCGCGAACTCGGCATCCGCCTGCGCGGCAAGGCCGCCGAACGGACTGCCGGCGGCGGCTGACCGCTTCTGGCCGGGATGCGTTGGTATACGGCGGGTTCTCGCCAAGGCGCGAAGGTCGCCAAGGGACGCGAAGGAAGGTCGGCAAGAGCGAATAAGCGCGAAAGAGGTCGGCGGTATAGCGTGGCAGTGGGAGCGAGCTTGCTTGCGATTGTGCCGGCAGGGCGTTTCGGTAGCGGACCGCTGCCGGGAGCGCCGACGCCTGGTGACTTTCGGGACCCCATGAAAAACCGTCTCACGCAGAGCCGCGGAGGACGCCGAGAGATGTGGGGTTAAGACGCTCCCCGGTGTCGTCTCCGCGCCTCAGCGAGAAACCGATTTTCCCCTGGCGCCCTCCGCGCCTTGGCGAGAACCCACGAGAACCACACCCTGATCAGGCACAATGCGATGGTCGTTGAACCAACGCGCCAGGGAACGGTCACCCCGCCGTGAACTATAAACGCCCCGAATCCGTGCTCGTCGTCGTGCACACCGCCGACGGCGAGGTGTTGCTCCTGCATCGCGCCGATCGCGCGGATTTCTGGCAGTCGGTCACCGGTAGTCTGGAGCCGGGCGAGACGCCGATCGAGGCGGCTCGACGCGAGTTGTCCGAGGAAACGGGGCTGGATGGCAGTGGCGTTGTCGATTGCCATCGCCGTCGGCGCTTTCCGATCGCGCCGGAATGGCGCCACCGTTACGCGCCCGAAGTCACGCATAACCTCGAGCACGAATTCCGCCTGGGCAGCGGCATCCGGCAAAAGCCGCGTCTCGACCCCTACGAGCACGATGACGCCGTCTGGCTCGATATCCCGGAAGCCGCGGAACGCGCGACTTCATGGACCAACCGCGCGGCCATCCGCTGCCTCGACAGCGATCCCGCGCAGACGACGGTCGTGCTGGTCCACGGCCTGTGGGTCGGCCCCGTCTGGATGGCGTTACTGGCGCGGCGGTTGCGCAGGGCGGGATTTACCGTCGCGAACTTCGACTGGCAGACCACGCGCGAACGCCCGGCCCAGGCGGCCGCCCGCCTGGCGCGCAAGGTGGAACAGCTCGACGGTCACGTCGTCCACTACGTCGGGCACAGCATGGGGGCATATGTCCTGGCGCACCTGTTCGCTGACTGCATGCCGGCCCGCACCGGTCGTGCCCTGCTGCTCGGGAGTCCGCTCTACGGGGCGACCGCGGCCCACGGCTTCATTCGGCGCGGCCTCGGCCGCATGCTCGGTGCGGCCGCCGGACCGCTCACCGAGGGCGCGCCGACCTGGCCACCCGAGGTGCCGGTGGCGCGCATCGCGGGCGTCGTCGGCTTCGGTCCGGGCCGTCTCGCGTCGCGCCTCCCGAAACCGCACGACGGCACGGTCTCGTTGAGCGATGTCCGCAACGGTCCGCACGGGCCGCTCCGCCTGGTGCGCACCACGCACATGGGGCTCGTCGTCTCCCGCCGCGTCGCCGATATGGCCGCGGTCTACCTGCGTGACGGCCACCTGCCGCCGGCCCGGCCGAAGCGGCGCTGAGCGCGATCAACGGCCCGTCGAATGCCGTGCGGGACTACGGGGCGCCGCCGTCCGCCTGCTACACTTGTTGGTCAGGTTCTGGAGAGGTTTGTGCGGCATGGCGGGACACAGCAAGTGGGCGAACATCAAGCACAAGAAGGCCGCGGAGGATAAGAAACGCGGCAAGATTTTCTCGCGCATGAGTCGCGAGATCATGGTGGCCGCGCGCACCGGCAGCCCCGACCCCGACTGGAATCCGCGCCTGCGTCTGGCGATCGATAAGGCCTATGCGGCGAACATGCCCAAGGACAACGTCGAGCGGGCGCGCCAGAAGGGCGCCGGTGAACTCGAGGGCGAGGCCTATGAAGAAGCGCGCTTCGAGGGCTACGGTCCCGGCGGTGCGGCGATCATGGTCGACTGCGTGACCGACAACCGCAATCGCACCGTCGCCGCGGTGCGCCACGCGTTCTCCAAGCATGGCGGCAATCTGGGCACGGACGGCTCCGTGGCCTTTCTGTTCACCTACACGGGCGTGGTCAGCTATCCGGCCGGCACCGACGAGGACGCCCTGATGGAGGCCGCGCTGGAAGCGGGGGCCGATGAACTCGAGACGAACGAGGACGGTTCCATGGATGTGCTCGTCGATCCTGAATCGTTCGCGGCGGTGCGCGACGCTCTGATCGAAGCCGGGCTCGAACCGGAAGCGGCGGAGGTGACCATGCGCCCGCAGAACGCGACGGAGCTTGGCGGTGAGGACGCGGAGCGCACGCTGAAACTGCTCGAGATGCTGGACGACCTCGACGACGTCCAGAACGTCTACACGAACGCCTCGTTCGCGGACGAATCGGTCGCCGCGACCGGCTGAACGGCGAATCGCGCGTGACCGCATCCGTTCGCATCATCGGGATCGATCCCGGCTCGGTCACGACCGGCTGGGGCGTAATCGACAGCGATGGCCGCAGCAGCCACCACGTTGCGCACGGTGCGATCGCCACCGGCAGCGGTTCGCTGCCCGAGCGCCTGGGCGTGATCCAGCGTGAAGTCGCTGCCGTAATCCTTGAGCACCGGCCGGCCGAGATGGGCATCGAGGAAGTCTTCGTCGCGCGCAATGCCATGTCGGCACTCAAGCTTGGCCAGGCGCGCGGCGCCGCCATTTGTGCCGGGGTCGCGGCGGATCTGCCGGTGGGTGAATATCCGGCCCGGCTGGTCAAGCAGACGCTGGTCGGTGTCGGGGGCGCCGGCAAGGAGCAGGTCCAGCACATGGTGAAGGTGCTCCTCGGCCTGTCCGGAAAACTGCAGGCGGATGCGGCCGATGCGCTCGGCATCGCACTCTGCCATGCCCATGCACGCACACGTCCGGCGCCGGTATTGTCCGCCTCGCGCCGGCGCAAATCGGTACGCTGGAAATGATCGGGAGACTTCGCGGCACGTTGGTGTCGAAACAGCCCCCGGGCCTGATGGTCGACGTCGGTGGCGTCGGCTACGAGCTCGAGGCCCCGCTGTCGACGTTCTACGACCTGCCGGCCGTGGGCGAATCGGTGACGGTGCTGACTCACCATGTCGTGCGCGAGGATGCACACCTGCTGTTCGCCTTCGCGCGCGAATCCGAGCGGCGCCTGTTCCGGGCCCTGCTCAAGGTATCCGGGGTCGGTGCCAAGATGGCGCTGGCGGTTCTCTCCGGTATGAGCGCGGATGATTTCGCGCGCTGTATCGAGACCGATGACGTCACCGCACTGACCCGGCTTCCCGGTATCGGCAAGAAGACCGCGGAGCGCCTGATCGTCGAGATGCGCGACCGCCTCAGTGATACCGATCTCCGCGATGCATTGCCCGCGGTGGGTGGGCAGGCGCCGGCCGCGGACGGCGACGGTGCGGCCGATCCGGTCGCCGATGCGACCAGCGCGCTCGTTGCCCTGGGCTGGCGCCACGCGGAAGCGGCGAAAATGATCCGCGCGCTTGATACGACGAATCTCGCGACCGAGGACATCATCCGTCGCGCCCTCCAGTCGGCCGCGCGTTGACCGCTCGACGCCGGCTCTACTCCATGGTCACGCTGGTGGTGGCCGGCTTCGCGCTGGTCGCCCTGCCGTTGCTGGTCGCGGTGATCGGTGGTTCGGTGTATCTGGACCGCCTGACGCGGCGGAGTGAGCAACTGGTAGGCGATGGCGTGATGTTGGCGCGCCAGGGGCAGACGCTGGAGATCCAACTCCTGCAGATGGAACGCAATGCACGCCAGTACCGCATTCTGGGACGCGCGGAGTTGGTCGGACTCTATCAGGAGCGTCATGAGCAGCTTACCGGGACACTGGATGCGCTGATCTCGGTGAGCGTGGACCCCGGCGCCGCGGATGCGCGCAGGGATCTCCGGGCCATCGCGGCGTCGGTCGCCGATGCCATCGCGGAGGCGGATCCCTCGAGCGAATCGCTGGTCGCGGCGGTGGAGCGTTTTGCCCGCATGCGCGAACTCGCCGGGGAGATCGCCAGCGCGGCCGATGCGGCGATTGGCAGGGAACTCGATGAACTCGAAAGCCAGTCGTCGCGCGTACGCGAATTCCTGTTCTGGCTGACGGTGACCCTGGTCCCGATCACGCTGGCTCTGACCGCGCTCTTCGCCTGGTTGATCCTGCGCCCGATCGGCCGGCTCGGGCGCGCGATCCGCAGTCTCGGCGCGGTCGAGCCGCCGGCGCCGATCGCCGTCGGCGGGCCACCGGAGATCCGCGATCTGGGTGAAGAACTGGAGCGCCTGCGGGTGCGTCTGGATCGCTCGGAGGCGGAGAAGAACCGGTTTCTGCGTCATATGTCGCACGAGCTCAAGACCCCTTTGTCGGCGATCCGCGAGGGCACGGAACTGATCGCCGACGGCTCGGTCGGCGTGGATACCCCGGCCCATCGGGAGATCGTCGATATCCTGCGCGGTTCCAGTGTCGAGCTGCAGGAATTGATCGAGAACCTGCTGGTCCTGAGCGCCCGGGATCTGTCCCGGAAACCGGAGCACATCGATCCCGCCGTTCTTGTCGACGAGGCCATCTCGCGCCATCGGCTCGCCATCAGCCGCGCGCGCCTCAAGGTGGAGCGCCAGGTCGACGCGCGTGGCTTCGACGGTTACCGGTCGCTCCTGCAGAGTGCGCTCTCGAACCTGATTGGCAACGCGATCCGTTTTTCGCCCGATGGCGGTGCGCTCTACGTGCGCGCCCGGCGACGCGGTCAGCGTCTGATCATCGATATCGCCGACGAGGGACCGGGCATTCCACTGGCCGAACGCCCCCATGTGTTCGAGCCGTTCTTCCAGGGAGAGTCTTCGCCGCAGGGGCATGTCCGCGGCACCGGCGTCGGCCTGTCGGTCGTGCGCGACTGCGCCCGGGCACACGACGGACGTGTCGAAATTGTTGACGGGGAGTACCCGGGGGCCCATATCCGTATAACGCTGCATGCCCAGCAACGACCGCGTATCGGGGGGATCGAATGAAGGCGGGGCCCATGTTGGTCATTGCGGTGATCATTCTGGCGGGCTGTGTCCGCTTCGGTGCGGAGCAGTCCGTGCGCAACAATGCCGTTCCCGAGGCGAGCGTGGCCGACATGCTCTTCTTCGCGGATCGCCTCGCGACTGCGTCCGGCGACGAACTGGCCACCATGGCCGCCCGACACCCGGTCGGAATCGATGAGCCGGCCGCGCTGCTGCGCCACGCGCTGTGGCTCGCGACGCCGGAGCATGATGGTCACGATCCGGTCGCCGCGCGCGATGCGCTGGAATCGCTGGTGACCCGCTCGACCGCCCTCGATCCGCCGACCCGCGCACTGGTCCGGCTGCAGCTGCGCGAACTGCGGATGCGACTGGAACTGCGCCGCGAGACCGCGGGGCTTGCAGAGCACAACCGGCGGCTTCTGCAGCAGATCCAGGAATTGACGGCGCTGGAAAGCCAGATGGGCGGCAACGGTCCGGACGGCGAGCGGGGTAAAGCCGGCCGCGGGGCCGGCGGTGGTGTCACCGATGGTGCTGAAGGAGGCCGTGAATGAAGGCGGGACACATCCTGGTCGTCGATGACGATCCCTCACTGCTGCGACTGCTCGATATCCGGCTGCAGTCCGCCGGCTACACCGTGCAGACCGCGGATTCGGCCAGTGCGGCACTGGCCCGCGTGGAACAGTCGGTCCCCGACGCGGTCATTACCGATCTGCGCATGGACGGGATGGACGGTCTCGACCTGCTGCGTGAGCTGCAGCGCCGACAGCCGGGCGTTCCCGTTCTGTTGTTGACCGCTCACGGGACGATCCCCGATGCGGTCAGTGCGACGCAGCATGGAGCCATTGCCTTCCTCACGAAACCGGTCGATCGCGAAGAGTTGATGTCCGAGCTCGAGCGGGCATTGAGTCTCACCGCTCATGCCGACGTGCCCGATGACTGGCGCGCCGGGATCATCACCCGCAGTCCGCGTATGGAGGAACTGCTGGAGCAGGCGCGTCGCGTCGCGGCCACCGGCACCAGCGTCCTCATCCGGGGCGAGAGCGGCACCGGGAAGGAACTGCTGGCCCGCAGCATGCACCGTGCCAGCCCCCGGCGCGACGGGCCGTTCGTCGCCATCAACTGCGGCGCCATGCCCGAGGGGCTGCTCGAATCCGAACTGATGGGGCACGAACGCGGTGCGTTCACCGGCGCGCAGCACGCGACGACCGGCCTGATCCGTTCGGCCGACGGCGGCACGCTGCTGCTGGACGAGATTGGCGATATGCCACTCGCCCTGCAGGTCAAGCTGCTGCGGGTGCTGCAGGAGCGGCGCGTGCGCCCGGTCGGCGGCACACGCGATTTCCCGGTCGACGTGCGCATCCTGTCGGCGACGCACCGGCAGCTCAGCGAGGCGATCGCCGCCGGCGAGTTCCGTGAGGATCTGTTCTATCGCCTGAACGTGATCGAGCTGCAACTGCCACCGCTGCGCGAACGCCCCGAAGATATCCCGCTGCTCATCAATCGGCGCCTGCGCGCGCTGGCCGAGCGCGACCGGGAGCGGGTAAAGGTCTACGCGCCCGAGGCGATGGAACGCATGGTCGCCGCACGCTGGCCCGGCAACGTGCGCCAGCTCGACAATGTCGTCGAGCAGCATGTCGCGCTCGCGCCGGATACGGTGATCACCGCCGAGCAGGTGCGGCGGAGCCTCGGGGACGAGGCCGTCGCTTTCCCCTCGGTGGCCGATGCCCGGGCCCAGTTCACGCGCGATTACCTCGTGCGCCTGCTGAAACTGACCGAGGGCAATGTCAGCGAGGCCGCGCGCGTGGCCCAGCGCAACCGGTCCGAGTTCTACAAACTGCTCTCGCGCCACGATATCGACCCGAGCGATTTCAAGGGGGCCGGCTGAGCGGTGGGTAGTCCGCGGCCGGGCATGTCGGCGGCAGACGACAGCTTTCGTGCCTCCCCGTCTCCAGGGCAGCGTGCCCACCCGCCGTTCGCTTGCCTCAATGTCCGCAAGCGCATGATTGAAAAGGAATTATCGAGAGCGGCACGGCGCTTGCAATACCATCCATAGAGCGGCGATCCCGCCGACTCGAAATGAACAACCGCAGCACGCGGTTTCTGAGGTAACGAATCATGAAATACTCAAAGCTTCTGTTCCCGATGATGCTTCTTGTGGCGAGCGGTACAGTGTTTGCCGCCACCGAGGAAGGCGCGACGGAAATGTCGTTCGGCGAAATCGACGCGAACGGTGACGGCATCGTCACCCGCGATGAAGCCGACGCGGCGCCCGGTCTGGCTGACAGCTTCGACTCGCTCGATGCGAACGCCGATGGCGTGCTCGACGAGAGCGAGGTTGGCGTCGGTGGTCCCGATGCGGGCGAAGAGTCCGGGTCGGACCCGGCGATGGATGAAGAGTCCGATAGCGAAACGGACTATTGATCACGGGCGACCGATGCGGTCGTGAAGTGACAGGGTGATCCCCCCTGGTGTGGCCCCGCTCTCCGGAGCGGGGCTTTTTGGTTTGTGGACGAGGCATCGCTGTCGGGGCCTGCAGACGCCGTGCATCTCCCGCCGTGCCGATACGGTGGCGGCTTTCGCCCCGCATACGCCCGGCTGATTGCATCCTGTTGAATTCGCACCGGTTTCCGTGGCGGGCACATGCATTGCATAGGCATTGCTGTCGGCGAAGCGCCGACTGGTCGGGCGTCCCCACTGGACGCCGGGGTTTATCGTCATGAAAAGTGCAAAATGGATTGTCCCGCTGGTCTTTGCGGCCGCGACCGCGACCGCGACCGCGTTCGCGGAAGGTATGGGCGATGAGCCCGTGACGCGATCGTTCGATGAACTCGATGCGAATGGCGACGGTATGGTAACGCGCGATGAGGCGGGATTGACGCCGGGGCTCGAGGACAGCTTTGATCAGCTGGATGCGAATGCCGATGGGGGGCTCTCGCGCGACGAAATGGGCGTCGGAGGGCCCGGTCTCGAAGCCGCTCCGGAATCCGGGCCGGCCGCCACGGAGCGAGAAATCGGGAGGTAATTGACGGCGCGGTTGCCTGTCGCGGGCATGGCCGCGGCTATCGGGGCCTCACTCCCTGGAGTGGGGCCTTTCTGATTCCGCTGTCTGCTCGCCGATCGCGACGCCCCGACGCTCGATCAGCCGTCCGGCGATGGATCGCGGGTCGCCGGATCATAAAACCCCTCGACCAGAGGCCGGTTCAGGGTGGTCAGCGATAGCCGGCTTCCCTCCGCGGACAGCCAGCGTTCCATATGGTCGCGCACCGCAGGCCAGTCGCGGTCCATCAGCGCGAACCAGGCCGTGTCCCGATTGCGGCCCTTGACGATCATGTGCTGACGGAACACCCCCTCGAAGCGGAATCCAAGGCGCAGTGCCGCGGCCCGTGAGCGCGTGTTGAGCGCGTCACATTTCCACTCCACCCGGCGACAGCCCAGGCGGTCGAATGCCTCGCCCAGCAGGAGCCGGATTGTCTCGGTGTTCGCGCGCGTGCGGTGCGCGGAAGGGACATACCAGATGTGGCCGAGTTCCAGTCGCCGGTGGTCCGCGGTGATATTCAGGTAGCTCACCATGCCGATCGGGCGCCCGCTGGTGCGGTCGACCACCGTGCGGAACGCGGGATCCCGGCTCGCCGCGCACTCTTCCAGCCATGCCCCCATAGCGTCCCGGTTGGCAAACGGGCCATAGGGCATCCACGTCCACAGGGATTCAGCCGCCGGATCGCCATGGGATGCGGCGTATAGTGCGGCCAGGTCATCCGCCGGGGCGAGCGGGCGCAGGGTCACGGCGGCGCCGTGTAGCGCGCCGCGGGTGGGTTGTTCCATTCTTGCCCGCTCCGGGATCGATTCATCCGTTCTCATCTTGGCATCGTCCTTCTGGGGCTGATCGTTGCATTGTGCCCCCATTTGTCCCATCAGAATAAGCGCCGTCGTCGGCAGGCGACAGCGTAAAAAAATGGAAAATCAATGGCTTGCGGATTTCATGCAAAACAGGTGTCGCCCCTGGGCGACAGGTGGCGCGGCTGGGAAGGTGCTGATCGCCGCGTTGGGCGGGGCGATGCCGGTTTTGAGTGGGATGTGATCTCATAACTAATTGAAAAAAGGGCTTATAAAAAATTGGCACGACGCCTGCATTGCAATAGTTGCGCACCGTTCTGGTCGGGCGCTGGCTAAGCGCCACATGGCAACGAAGCGACGCTGGAGACCAATGCATGAAAGCGGCTCGGGTCACGACTACACTAGGACTGATCCTGCTCTCGGGCGCGCTGCTGGCCGCTACGGCCACGCCGACCGGCGATCTGGAGAGTCGGGCGAAGGCAGAGTTCGACCGTCTCGATCGCAACGGTGATGATCGGATCAGCCGCCGCGAAGCGCAGCCGAATCCTGGGCTTGCGACGCACTTCGCCAAGTTTGATCGCGATTCTGATGATACACTGGTGTTTAGTGAATTCCTGCGGCACGAGGAGCTGAACGCATCCGGGATTCGAAACGCCGACAACTGAACAGGGATTCCGCCGATGACGCGGGCGTACGACGCCGACGCGGGAATCGACGGGATAGCCGTGCCCCCTCTGGCACTGGCCTGACTCCCCCGGTCGTGGCCCGCACCCACGATCCCAGGCCAGCCATTGGTGCCCCGTCCCCCCGACGGGGCTTTTTTTTGCCCGGAACCGGGCGCGCCGAGCCATGAGTTCGGCGCGCCGGTATAATCGCGGCAACGTCCATGGTAGCTTGCACCGGGCTGTCGCCCGGATATCGCCCGGGGACCCGAACGACGCTCTGGAAACCGCCGCCCGATGAATACGCCCGAACGGCTGACGAACGCCGAGTCGATGCCCGAGGAGGAGGAGGCGACCGATCGCGCCATTCGCCCGCGCACCCTGGGCGAGTATCTCGGTCAGCCGACCGTCCATGAACAGCTCGGCATTTTCGTACGCGCGGCGCGTGAGCGCGACGAGCCGCTGGACCATACGCTCATCTTCGGCCCGCCCGGGCTCGGGAAAACGACGCTGGCGTCGATCATCGCCCACGAGATGGGGGTCAATCTGCGCCAGACGGCCGGGCCAGTGCTCGAGCGTCCGGGCGATCTCGCCGCGATCCTGACCAACATCGAGGCCCATGACGTCCTGTTCGTCGACGAGATCCATCGCCTGTCGCCGGTGGTGGAAGAGGTGCTCTATCCGGCGATGGAGGATTATCAGCTCGATATCGTCATCGGCGAGGGGCCGGCCGCGCGTTCCGTCAAGCTGGACGTGCCGCCGTTCACCCTGATCGGCGCAACCACACGGGCCGGTCTGCTGACTTCGCCATTGCGTGACCGGTTCGGCATCGTTCAGCGCCTGGAGTTCTACAATGCGGCGGATCTGGCACGCATTGTCGAGCGCTCGGCCGGGATCATGAACGTCCGCGTGGAAGGCGAGGGCGCGCACGAGATCGCCCGGCGCTCGCGCGGTACCCCGCGGATCGCGAATCGGCTGCTGCGGCGAGTGCGCGATTACGCCCAGGTCCGTGGCAACGGCGTGATCGACGCCGCGATCGCGGACGAGGCGCTGGACCTGCTCAAAGTGGATACGCTGGGACTGGACGGACTTGACAATCGGCTGCTGCGCTCGATCATCGATAAGTTCGGCGGCGGACCGGTGGGGCTCGATAACGTCGCCGCCGCGATCGGCGAGTCCGCGGGCACGATCGAGGAGGTCATCGAACCGTACCTGATCCAGGAGGGGCTGTTGATGCGCACGCCGCGCGGCCGCGTGGCCACGCACTCGGCGTTCGTCCATTTCGGTCTGGCGGCGCCGCGCACGCAGGGCGGGGCCGACCTGTTCGAGGCGCCATGACCAGGACGGGACCGATCGACGATGGCGCGTGTTTTCGTATGCCCGTCCGTGTCTACTATGAAGATACGGATGCCGGTGGTGTAGTGTACTACGCCAATTATCTCAAATACCTTGAGCGTGCCCGCACGGAATGGCTGCGTGCGGCGGGTTGGGGCCAGACGGCCCTTGCCAGCGACCGCGGTCTCCTGTTTGCCGTGCGCTCGATCGAACTGGATTACCGCGCGCCGGCGCGGCTCGACGACGCGCTCGAAGTCGAGGCGAGTATCGCCGCGCTGGGTCGTGCCCGGATCGATTTCGCCCAGCGGGTGCTGCGTGACGGCGATGCATTGTGTACCGGCCGGGTCCGCATCGCATGCCTCGACGCGGCCACGTTCCGTCCGCGCCCGTTGCCCGATGATATGAAGGAGGTTTTCGCCGGTGGAGACTGATCTTTCCCTGATCACCCTGATCGCGGACGCGAGCATCGTGGTCCAGCTCGTCATGATGGTCCTGTTCCTTGCGTCCGTATTCTCGTGGGCGCTGATCTACGCCAAGGTACGCCAGTTCCGGGATGCCCGCCGACGCTCCGGCGATTTCGAGGCGCGCTTCTGGTCCGGCGGCTCGGTGGCCGAGCTCTACCGTGAGGTCCAGCATCGCGAGGCCACGCCGGATGGCTCCGAGCGGCTGTTCGCCGCCGGGTTCGGCGAATACGCCCGGCTGCAGAAGCAGGGCCATGAACCGCAGCAGGTGCTCGACGGCGCCCAGCGTTCCATGCGTATCGCTTTGTCGCGCGAGACCGACCGGCTCGACGGCAATCTCGCGTTCCTGGCGACGGTCGGGTCGGTCAGTCCGTATGTGGGACTCTTCGGCACCGTCTGGGGCATCATGAACGCCTTCCAGTCCCTGTCGAACGTCTCCCAGGCTACGCTCGCGCTGGTCGCCCCCGGTATCGCCGAGGCGCTGGTTGCGACCGCCATGGGCCTGTTCGCCGCGATTCCGGCCGTCATCGCCTACAATCGTCTGAGCCATGATCTCGGCGTGATCGAAAACCGCTTTGACAACTTCGCCGAGGAATTCACGGCGCTGCTGCATCGGCAGGTCCACGCGCGGACGGCGGAGGCCTGAAGATGGACAGGCGCAGCCGGCGGCGGCCGATCGCCGAGATCAACGTCGTGCCTTACATCGACGTCATGCTCGTGTTGCTGGTGATCTTCATGATCACCGCACCGTTGCTGAAGACCGGTGTCGAAGTGACGCTGCCCAAGGCCGATGCGAAGCCCATGGAGCAGACGCAGTCCGAACCCCTGATCGTGACCGTGGATGGCGAAGGCCGGTTCTTCATCAATATCGGCGAGGATCCGGAGTCACCGATCGGCGAGGAACAACTTGTAACCCTCGCCACCGCCGCGATGCGCCGGGATGGCGATCGGCGGGTGCTGGTGCGCGGCGATCAGGGGGTCAATTATCAGAAGGTCGTCAGGGCAATGGCGCTGCTGCAGCGCGCCGGCGTGCCCCAGGTCGGCCTCGTAGCGGAAGCGCAATAAATCATGTCGGAGGTCCTGCGCGAATACCCGGAATCGCTTGTGGTCGCCGCCGTGGGGCATATCGCCCTCGTCGGTGGGCTGGTCATCGGCGTGAGCATCGGCTCGGCGCCGCAGACGCCCGATCCGGGCGGTGAACCCGTGAATGCCGTCGCGGTCGATGAGCGCGAGGTCCAGGAGACCATGCGTAAGCTCGAGGAGCAGGAAAAGGCCGAAGAGCGGGAGGCAATCCGCCGCCAGCGGGAACTGCGGGAGCAGGTCGAGGAACTCGCTCAGCAGAAGGAAGATCAGGCGGAGATGCTCGAGAAGTTCGAACGCCAGCGGGAAAAACAGGCCGAGGAGCTGGCCGAACTCGAGGCCTCGGAGCAGGAGCAGCGCCAAGAGTCCGAGGCGGTATCCGAGGAGCTCAAGCGCCTGCGTCAGGAACGCGAGCAGCTCGAGCAACAGCGCGAGGAGTTGGCCGAGGAGCAGGAGAAACTGGCGCAGCAGCGCGAGCAGGAACGCAAACAACTCGAAGAGATCGAACAGGAACAGCAGCAATTGGCCGAGGCGCGTGAGCAGGAGCGCAAGCGCCTGGAAGAGCTCGAGCAGCAACGCCGCGAGGCCGAAGCAGCGCAGGCCGCCGCCCGCGAAGAGGCGGAACGTGCCCGTCGGGAGGCGCAGGAGGCGGAAGAAGCGGCCGAGCGCGAGGCGGCGCGCAAGGCCCAGCAAGAGGCCGAGCGCAAGGCGCGCGAGCAGGCCGCAGCGGCCGAGAAGGCGCGCGAGGAGCGCCTCGCCGAACTGCTCGACCAGTACAAGAATTCGATCAAACGCCGGGTGCAGGCCAACTGGCGCCAGCCCAGCGGCTTCAGCGACGGCGATCGCGCGGAGGTGCAGGTCACCCAGATCCCGAGTGGCGACGTGACGGATGTTAGACTGCTCGCGTGTTCCGGCGGCTCGGCGTTCTGCGATTCCGTGGTGTCCGCGGTGCGCAGGGCGTCGCCATTGCCTCAGGCCCCGGAGCCGGAGGTGTTCGAGCGCGTGCTCCAGTTCAACTTCAGACCGGAAGCCTCCTGATGCAGCCGTCCCGTATGTTTCATGCCCTTGCCGCGCTGGCGCTGCTGGCGCTCTCGACGCCGGCCGCCGCTGTGCTGCAGATCGAGATCACCGAGGGCGCGGCCGGTGCACGGCCAATCGCGGTGGTGCCGTTCGGCTGGGCCGGCGAGGGCGATCCGCCGGAAGATATCGCCGGCCTGATCTCCAATGATCTGACCCGCAGCGGTCAGTTCGAGCCCATGAACCGGGAAGACCACGTCTCGCAGCCGACCCGTGCGGATGAGGTCCGCTTCGGCAACTGGCGCACGCTGGGTGTCGATCATGTCGTCATCGGTCGCGTGGAGCCGCTCAATGATGGGCCCGGTTACAACGTGCGCTTCCAGCTGTTCGACGTGGCCCGCCAGGAGCAGGTGGCCGGCTACAGTTACGAGGTCGGGCGCAATGGCGTGCGCAGTCTGGCGCATGAGATCAGTGACGTGGTCTACGAGGAAATTACCGGCGAGCGCGGCGCGTTCTCCACGCGCATCGCCTACGTTGCCGTCCAGGGCTCCGGCGATCAGCGTCGCTATACCCTGCAGGTCTCCGACTACGACGGCTTCAACCCGCGCACGATCCTGACCTCGCGTGATCCGGTCATGTCGCCGGCCTGGGCACCGGATGGCGAACGCCTCGCGTACGTCTCCTTCGAGGAGGGGCGGCCGGCGATCTATGTCCAGCGCGTCGTCTCCGGCAGGCGCGAAAAGGTCTCTTCACGTGCGGGGATCAACGGGGCACCAGCATGGTCACCGGATGGTGAGCGCCTGGCGGTCACGCTGTCGTATGAGGGCAACCCCGAGATCTATGTGCTGGACCTCGCGCGCGACCAGGCCCGGCGCATCACGCGCAGTGGCGGGATTGATACATCGCCTGTCTGGACGCCCGACGGCGAGAACCTGATCTTCACATCGGATCGCTCGGGCGGGCCGCAGATTTACAGTATCCCGGTGGATCGCTCCGAGCGCGCCCGACGCCTCACGTTCGAGGGCAACTACAATGCCGATCCGGATGTCTCGCCGGACGGCGAACGGCTGACCTTCGTCCATCGCATGCAGAACGGCCGTTTCCGGATTGCCGTGCTGGATCGCGGCTCCGAACTGATGCGCGTCGTCAGCGAGGGGCAACTCGACGAGTCTCCCACGTTCGCGCCCAACGGCCGCATGATCCTGTTCGCGACCGACCACCGTGGACGCGGCGTGCTTGGATCGGTGTCGACCGACGGCCGCGCCGCCGCGCGCCTGTCACAGTCGCAGGGCGACGTACGTGAACCCGCGTGGGGACCGTTCCGCGACTGAGTGAGCGGAATACTTTTACGGTCTCAATGCTCAGTCTACTGAGGGGCTGTCACCATAATGAGGAGCAAGATCATGCAGAGCACTATCCGGGCCATCGCCCTGTTGATGTTTCTGGTGCTGGCGGGCTGTGCCACCGCACCACAGGAGCCGACCGAAACGACGACCGAAGAAGCGGATTCGGGGGCGGATACCGATACCGGGACCGGAGCCGAGACGGACGGCATGGGCGAAGAGGACGGGGCCAGAACCCTGACGGCCGAAGAATGCCCGCCGGACTGTCCGTTCAGCCGTGACGCGATCGACGATTCGAGCAGCCTGCTGGCCGACCGGACGATTTATTTCGAATTCGACTCCAGTTCCGTGCAGGAAAAGTTCATGGACGTCATCCAGCGCCACGCCGCCTACCTCGCGGAATACTCGGATGTCGACGTGCGCCTTGAAGGCCACACGGATGAGCGCGGTTCGCGCGAATACAACGTGGGCCTGGGCTCGCGCCGTGCCGATGCGGTCAGCCGACTGCTGCAGGCTTATGGCGCCTCGAGTGGACAGATCGAAGCGATCAGCTACGGTGAGGAAGTGCCGGCCGTGGAAGGACACAACGAGGAAGCCTGGGATAAGAATCGCCGGGTCGAGATCGTCTACCCCGCTTCCGGCGGCAGTAACTGACGGGAGGTCCCATGGCCCGCGTTCGCGCACTTCATACTGCTATTGCTCTGGGTGTCACCCTGGCGCTGTCCGCTCCCGTAGCGGCGGAGCCGACCACGGAAGAACTCGACCGGCGCATGCGTCGGATGGAGAACATCCTCGACAGCGGCCAGCTCGCAGACCTGATCCAGCGCACGAGCGAGCTGGAACGGGAGATCCGCGAGCTGCGCGGAGAGCTGGAAACGCAGGATCACCGCATGGACGAACTGCGCGAGCGCCAGCGCAACCTCTATGGGGATCTCGACCGGCGGATCCGCGCGCTGGAAGTGGCCGGTGCCGAAGCCGACGAATCCGGCGACGACGGCAACTCCGGCAACTCCGGCAACGGTGATGGCAGCGGTAACAGTGGAGCTGATGCCGGTGGAGCCAGCGCCGGTTCGAGCGCGTCCGTCGCGGGCGGCGATACGTCCGAAGCGGGCTCGGGCGGCGAATCGGCGTCGGATCCGAACGCCGAGCGAGAGGCCTATGATGCCGCCTTCGGTCTGCTCAAGGATGGCCGCTACAGCGAGGCCGCGTCCGCGTTCGCCGACTTCGTCGAGAAATATCCCAAGGGCCCGTACGCCGACAACGCGCAGTACTGGCTCGGCGAGTCCCGCTACGTCACCCGCGAATTCGAGGCCGCGCTCAATGCGTTCCGCAAGGTGGTTTCCGACTACCCGGACAGCGCCAAAGTGCCGGACGCGAGCCTGAAGATCGGCTATTCGCTGTATGAACTGGAACGGCTCGACGAAGCCCGCGAGGCGCTCGAGAAAGTTACACAGGAACATGGCAACAGCGCCGTGGCGCGGCTCGCGGAAGAACGCCTGCTGAAGATCAAGGAAGAGTCCGGATAATCGCGTTGATGGAAGCGTCAGCCGCCGTACGCGATCTGCCCGCGACCGAGCGCGTACGGATCACCGAGATCTTCCGCTCGCTGCAGGGCGAGGGTGCGACGGCCGGCGCGCCGACGGTCTTCGTGCGCCTGACCGGCTGTCCGCTGCGCTGCGTGTACTGCGATACCGCCTACGCCTTCCATGGCGGTGAAAGCCGCTCGGTTGATGACGTCCTCGGTACCGTGGCGGAACTTGGCAGTCACCACGTCTGCGTCACCGGCGGTGAACCGCTGGCGCAACCCGGTTGCCTGTCGCTCCTGACACGCCTTTGCGACGCGGGCCACGAAGTGAATCTCGAGACCTCCGGCGCCCTTGATATCGCCACGGTCGATCCGCGGGTCTCCAGGGTTCTCGACCTGAAGACGCCGGGTTCCGGTGAGTGCGAACGTAATCTCTGGGAGAATATCGGGCAGCTGACGGCCCACGATCAGATCAAGTTCGTCCTCTGCGACCGCAACGACTTCGACTGGGCCGTGGATCAGATCCATCAGCGGCGACTCGATGGAATCTGTCCGATCTGGTTTTCCCCCGTGTGGGAGAGCCTGAATCCGCGCGATCTCGCCGACTGGATCGCCGCCGAACAGCCACCGGTCCGCATGCAGCTCCAGCTCCACAAGATCATCTGGGGTGACGAGCCCGGCCGCTGACCATTCACCCTCGACGGGACGCCCGCATCGCCAGTGGGAGCGAGCCTGCTCGCGATAAACCCGTCCATTCGACGGATCTCGAAGACCGACCATGCCAACGAAAGCCGTAGTCCTCCTCTCCGGTGGCCTCGATTCCGCGACCGCACTCGCCATGGCCCAGGCCGACGGCCACGAGGTCTTCGCGATGAGCTTCCGTTACGGCCAGCGCCACGAAATCGAACTCGAGGCTGCGGCCGCCGTCGCCCGCGCCCGGAAAGTGGCCGAACATCGCGTCGCGGAGATCGACCTGGGAGCATTCGGTGGCTCGGCACTGACGGATCCGGATATCGACGTCCCCGAGGTCCCGTCGGACGGCATCCCGGTCACCTACGTGCCGGCCCGCAACACCATCTTCCTTGCCTATGCGCTGGCCTGGGCGGAGGTGTTGGCGGCCGACGCCATCTATGTTGGCGTCAACGCCGTCGACTACTCGGGCTACCCGGACTGCCGGCCCGAATACATCGCCGCCTTCGAGCGCATGGCGAACCTGGCCACGCGCCGCGGCATCGAGGGTGAACCGGTCACGATCGAGGCCCCGCTCATCGACTGGAGCAAGGCACGGATCATCCGCCGCGGTACCGAACTCGGTGTCGACTACGCCCAGACCGTCTCCTGCTACCAGGCGGACCGCCAGGGTCGCGCCTGCGGCGTCTGCGACTCCTGTCGCCTGCGCGCCCAGGGCTTCGCCGATGCCGGTATTGCCGACCCCACCCGCTATCGGACGGATGCCTGAAACCGCCGAATCGGTCCGAATGGCTGGGAAAACGGCGCCATTGCCGGTATCATGCTCAGCCCTCGGGGCCGTTAGCTCAGCTGGTAGAGCACCGGACTTTTAATCCGTGAGTCGCTGGTTCGAACCCAGCACGGCCCACCAAATTTCAATAAGTTACGAATGACAACTGTGTTCTCCCTTGCGGTGTAGACCCTGTGTAGACACTGCATGGCCACGGGCTCGGCGGATGAATCGACCCCGCCCGAAGCGGGGCAATCCGCAATGCATAGCTGTGGCGGTAACTCGCGATTCGTTAGCAGTAGAAGGGGCGGGGGTAGCCTCCGACCACTCACTGGAAAGAGTCATTTGACCCCGCTTACTCTTCATCCTGATCGTCGGTCCACTCTGTCCCCGCGTAGTCAATTCTTTCAATCTTCGGATTACGTAGCTTCTTATGGGTTGTGACCGTTACGCTCCAAATGACGTGGAATTTCGTCCTTCCCTGAGCGACCTCTTCCTTTCGCGTGTCGAGATTCTTCTCCAGCATCGACAGTAGGCCACTCCACTGTCTCGGATCAGGTCGCTCGTCGCTCGATAGCGCTTGGCTTAGTGGCGTATCGGATGCGGACTCATCATTACCGCCAAAACCTGGTCGCGAAGTGGATACGCGCCGGTAAGCCACGGCTTCTACGGTAACCGGAGTTGACCAGGTGACCGTTTGCCCGCTCTTGCCATGAAAGCGCGGAACGCCGATGTACACTGTGCCGTTTTTGCGGGATGTCGCACCGTCAGGAAGCTCTTTCAAAGCCGAGGAATAAGTACTCTTAATTTTTCCAAATATCTCCTCGTTGTAGTACACCGTGCTCTCGTCATCCTTCGTGAAGAACAGCCCGGAGGCGGCATCTTGGATCGACTCGATAAATTCGACAGTAACGTCCGATGCTATTGTGTTGAGCAGTGAGTCACAGTCTTCGAGTCCTTCGAGGAGGTGAAGATTGTGATGAGTGGTATTCATTTCCTCGACATAGGCTGATAGGTTCTTGTCGTTTGTAATAAGAACTAGGCGACACGATTTTCGAGTTTTAGGGCACTTGCTCTGAAGCTGCCGGAACGCTTCAGCGATTAGGGCATCACGAAACCCTTTCTCGGCCGCCGAACTATCAAAGGGTGGATGCCGAAAAGCGGAGCGGCGTTCGATATCGGACCAGTCGATAGAGTTGTATTCCGGATCGAGCGAATTTAAACCGAGTGCCGACTTATCCCGCTCTATCGCCGCGACAATCCTGTCATTCAGAATTTCGTTATTGATTCCAAGATTGTGACCTAGTAGTGCCTCAAGTTTCTCTACGCTAGGCAGTAGATCCGATGCTTTGCGGAGCATTTGGTACTGCCTTTCGTTGATCACCGACTTCGGAAGGTGCCAGTTGACATGAATGTCTGGGTGGTCCGAGTGCCGTTCAATAAGATCGCGAGTGGCCTTGCTTACGAGGTTGCTGCAAGAACCGGAGAATAGTGCATTTGTGTCGAAAACAACCTCTACCCGCAGCTTCCGAGAGTCTGATGGCATGATGAGCCCCAAGCATCTACCTAGATTGTAGGCGATCGTAACATCGGATTCGCGGTGTTCGCCTTGGCCAGTTACACAGGCCGCTACGTCGAGTGAGCCGGAGAACCGCAACCGCGTCTAACGTTGAGTTATGTAACTACCAATCAAGGCGCGCCGGCACCCGCCGCCCAGGGCAAGGCCGCCGCTGCGGGTTCGCCTCTGTCGCCGCCAGCGAGCGCTGATAATTACCCAGACCGCGGGTAATAAGCCGTCCCTAAAAGGGAGGGAGTACCGTATTGCCTCCAGCATTTCGGTACACTGGTGGACCGTTCCAGGAAATCGGAGTCGTTTGAATGCGGTCTTCCCGTGTAGTCCATACCGTAAGCTGCCATGCCGAAGGTGAGGTCGGTGACGTGATCGTTGGCGGAGTAGCGCCGCCGCCCGGCGAGACGTTATGGGATCAATCGCGCTACATCGCGTCGGACGATGGGTTGCGCCGGTTCGTGCTGAACGAACCACGGGGCGGCGTCTTTCGTCATGTGAACCTGCTCGTGCCGCCGCGCGACCCGCGGGCGCAGATGGGGTGGATCATCATGGAACCGGAGGACACGCCGCCGATGTCCGGCTCGAATTCGATATGCGTGTCCACCGTGCTTCTGGAGACGGGCATTCTCCCCATGGAGGAACCGGAGACACGGCTCGTGCTCGAGGCGCCGGGTGGGGTGGTCGATGTAACGGCTGAGTGTCACGAGGGGCGCGTCCGACGGGTATGCGTGCGCAATGTGCCGTCGTTTGCGGATCAGCTCGACGCGACGCTCGAAGTCGAGGGCCTCGGCACGATCAACGTGGATACGGCCTACGGCGGCGACAGTTTCGTTATTGTGGATGCGGCCAGCCTGGGCTTGGCAATTACGCCGAACAACGCCCACGAACTGGCACGGATGGGTAGCCGAATCACCCAGGCGGCGGACGAACAAATCGGCTTTACGCATCCCGAAAATCCGGGCTGGGATCACTTCTCGTTCTGTCAGTTCACGGACCCGCTTCGGCGCGAGGGAGAGGTCGTTGTTGGGCGCAACACGGTCAGTATCCGGCCCGGCAAGCTTGACCGCTCCCCGACGGGTACTGGCTGCTCGGCGCGCATGGCCGTGCTCCATGCCCGCGGCGAGATGCAGCCGGGCGACCGCTTCATCGGGGAATCGATCATCGGTTCGCGCTTCGATTGCGGCATCGAAGCGGAAACCACCGTTGGCGGGCGTGCCGCGATCATCCCGACGATCGCGGGGCGCGCCTGGATTACCGGCACGCACCAGCACACGCTGGATCCGGATGATCCGTGGCCCGGCGGATACCGGCTGAGTGACACTTGGCCGGGGGCTGCCGGCTGAGAGAAGTTGCGCCCGGTTGGCCGTGCGGGATGGCCGCGGGGCCAGGCGGTGGGCGAATCAGCTTACGCACACGGCGTAGGTCTGCCTGATGATCACGTCGCCTTTCTGGCGGTTCGTCCCTGGAGCGCGGTTGTACCAGCGGTGGACATGCACACCGGCTCCGTGGCCGGTGTGCATGTCGATCATGCGGGCGTGCGCACTCTTCTCGATCAATTGGCCGGTCCCTGCCACGTGCCGTCGACCAGCCGCCGCAGGCCAAGCGGATTGCTCTCCTGCACGGCTTCGGGAAGCGCTGTTGCGGGGGCGTCCTGCAGGCAGACGGGGCGCAGGAAACGGTCGATCGCGAGCGTGCCGACCGAGGTCGTACGACCGTCGCTGGTCGCTGGATAGGGGCCGCCGTGGACCATCGCGTGGCCGACCTCGACTCCGGTCGGGAAGCCGTTGAAAAGGACTCGCCCGGCCCGCTGCTGGAGGATCTCGATCAATGGCCCATGGTCTCCGATTTCCGCTTCTTCGCCGTGGATGCCCGCGGTTAGCTGGCCGGGCAGGCTCCCCGCGATCTCCGCGAAACGCCTGACGTCATCGACCTCCACGATCAGCGTCGTGGGGCCGAATATCTCCTCGGCCAGGGCCGGGTTTTTCTCGAAGTGTTCGATCGTGACGCGGTATGCCGCCGGCCGGGCGCGGCCTTCGGCTTCGGCACCCGCGGCGATCAGTTCGACTCCCTCGGCCTCTGCCAGGCGATCGCGGCCGTCCTCGTAGGCCGACAGGATGCCGCCATGGAGCATGACGCTGGCGGCCGTCTCCGATACCGCCTCGCCGAAGGTCTGGACGAAATCCTCGAGGTCCTTGCCACTCTGCATGAAAATCAGGCCCGGACTCGTGCAGAACTGTCCGGACCCTAATGTGAACGAGCCGGCAAGCCCTTTGGCGATCGAATCGCCGCGCGCGCGGACCGCTTCAGGCAAAAGGAACATCGGGTTCACGCTGCCCATCTCGGCGTATACCGGGATGGGTTCTTCGCGAGCGGCGGCGAGTCGAACGAGGGCCAGGCCGCCGCCCTGGGAGCCGGTAAAGCCGACCGCCTTGATCGCCGGGTTCTGGACCAGCGCGGCGCCGACCTCGTTCGCCTGACCGTGCAGCATCGAAAAGACACCCGCCGGCATGCCGGAGGCCTGCACCGCGCGCGCAACCGCTGCTGCGGCGAGCGCTGAAGTGCCCGGGTGACCCGGATGCGCCTTGACGACGACCGGGCAGCCGGCACCGAGGGCCGAGGCCGTATCCCCGCCGCAGACCGAGAAGGCCAGTGGGAAGTTGCTGGCGCCGAATACGGCCACTGGCCCCAGCGGGATACGGTATTGGCGCAGGTCCGGTTTGGGGGCGGGTTGACGTTCCGGGTCCCCGTGATCGATACGGACACCCAGGAAGTCACCCGCCCGCACCACGCCGGCGAACAGACGGAGCTGACCGGTGGTGCGTCCGAGTTCCCCCCGGATTCGCGCCTCCGGCAGGCCCGTTTCGGCGCAGGTACGTTCCACGAAGGCCTCGGCGCTGGCCTCGAGTTCCGATGCGATCGCCTCCAGGAACGCGGCACGTTCTTCGAGCGTCCGGGCCCGGTAGTTTTCGGCTGCGGACTCGGCCGCCTGGCACGCCGCGGTGATTTCATCACGGGTGGCATCGGCAAATTCCGGCGCGAGGTGCGCACCCGATGCGGCATCCATGGCGGCGAAAGTCGACTTGCCGCTGGCTTCGAAACGCCCGGCGATCAGTTGTTGATTTTCGATGGTCATGCAGTGCTCCAGATTTCAATAGGGTCTTGGATAGGATGTTCGGAGGCCGCTGTATTATCCGTCTGGCCGCGCGGCGCGCGACGCGAGTCGGTACGGAAGGCGGAAGGCCAGCCCGCGGGTTACTTGACGGTAAAACCGGCGGCGAACGGGTCGCGGTCATCGATGAAAATCGTGTTGTAACCCGTGATGCGCGCCCAGCCGGCGATGCTTGGCCGTATCGCTTCGCGATCGGCGCCAACCCGGGTCACACCCTCGATGCGGCCCTCGAACAGGCTGCCAATGATGCTCTCGTGTACGAAGGTATCGTCCGCGCTCATTTCACCGCGGGCGTGCAGTTGCGCCATGCGTGCCGAGGTCCCGGTCCCGCAGGGTGAACGATCGATCGCCCGCTCACCATAGAACACCGCGTTGCGGGCATCGGCACCGGGTTCGCGCGCGGGGCCGGTCCACATGACGTGGGAGACGCCCTGGATGGTCGGGTTCTCAGGATGTCGCGGCGTAACCATTGCGTTGAGCCGTTCACGGACGACCGGCGACACCTGAAGGATCTGGTCTACCGTCAGGGCGTCAAGGCCATCGAAGCCTGGCTGCGGCTCGAAAATCGCGTAGAAGTTGCCGCCATAGGCGATATCGCAGCGCAGAACGCCGAAGCCGGGCACCTCCACTTCGACGCCGGCGACTTCGAGCCACGCGGGCACGTTGAACAGGCGCACCCGGTCGACGTGATCGCTGTCGCTCTCGTATTCCACGCCGACAAGGCCGGCGGGCGTCTCGAGGTTCAGGCGGCCGGGTTCCTTCGGAGTGACGAACCCTTCCTCCAGCGCCACGGTGACCGTACCTATGGTGCCGTGGCCACACATCGGCAGGCAGCCGGAGGTCTCGATGAACAGAACGCCGACGTCGCAGTCGTCGCGCATTGCCGGGTACAGGATGGAACCCGACATCATGTCGTGACCGCGCGGCTCGAACATCAGTCCACGCCGGATCCAGTCGTACTCGCGCAGGAAATGCTGCCGGTACTCACTCATGTCCCGGCCTTCCAGCCGCGGACCGCCGCCCGCGACAACGCGCACCGGGTTGCCGCAGGTATGGCTGTCGACGCACATGAATGTATGGCGGGCCATGCTGACCTCCGTCGTGATGGTCGCGGGCACGCAGGGCATCGGCGCGAAGCGGTCGACGCCCCGGTTGTTGCCCGTCCTAGACCTTCGGGCGGTTCGCGAGCGCCTGCTCGATCGTGCTGATCACGTAGTCGCGCTGTTCGCCCTCGAGCTCGAGCCTTGGCGGACGCACGGTTTCGCTGCCGCGGCCTGCGACCTGTTCGGCGAGCTTGATCATCTGGACGAGCTTGGGATGGGTATCCATGTGCAACGACGGCATCATCCAGCGGTAGATCGCGATCGCGCGGTCGATCTCGCCGCGCTGCAGATGATCGTAGATCGCCACGCTCTCACGCGGGAAGACGTTCGCAAAACCGGATACCCAGCCGACGGCTCCGAGGATCATGCATTCCAGCGCAACGTCGTCCACACCGGACATGATCGTCAGCGATTCGGGGTCGAGATTGATGATATCCGTCACCCGACGCGGATCTTCGGACGATTCCTTTACGGCTACGATATTCGGCGTGCGGGACAGTTCGATCAGCGTGTCCGGCGGGATATCGATGCCATAGGCGGCCGGGTTGTTGTAAATCATCACCGGCAGTCCGGTGGCCTCGGCCGTCGCGCGGATATGCGTCACCACCTCGCGGCGGTCCGCGCTGTAGACCATCGCGGGCAGGGCCATGATGCCGTCCAGCCCGATTGACTCACAGGTCCGGGCGTGGTCCGCCGCGAGCGCGGTCGTGTATTCCGCGACGCCCGAGATGACCGGTATGCGGCCTCCCACGACTTCCTTTGCGGCATGCAGCACGCTGCGTTTTTCCTCCGGGCTGAGCGAGGTGTTCTCACCCACCGTTCCGAGCATGATCAAGCCATGCACACCATCGGTTATCAGGTTCTCAATAACCCGCTGCGTCGACTCGATATCGAGACTGCGGTCATTGTGGAACTGAGTCGAAACTGCAGGGTAGATGCCTTGCCAGGATGGTTGCATTGGTCTGGTCTCCTGTTTGCTTATCGCCGGGCACACCGGGTTTCCCCCGTGTATGAGCTACTGTATATTGTATAAAATATATTCCGAATGAAACGGTCGGTCAAATACGGATAACCGCGGTGCTGGATTTTTTTGCAGATCCTCGGGGGCGGCCGAAGCGGCCTCGCCTGCGGTATCTTGGCATCCGGTAACCGACCACATGAGGGCAAGCAATGGCCAGCGAGTTCAACCCAGGCGACTCCCCGGTATCCCGGCAGACCATGGCGAGCATGCTCGTTGACGCTCTGCGGGAACGGATTCTCAGTTTCGAAATTCCGGAGGGGCACCAGCTGCGGCAGGACTCACTGGCGAGCGAGTTCGGCGTGAGCCGGATTCCGGTGCGCGAGGCATTGCTGCAGCTCGAAGGCGAAGGTCTCGTCACCCAGTCGGCACACAAGGGATACACGGTGACAAGCCTGTCGCTGGACGAAATCCGGGAGTTGTTCGACCTGAGGGCGGTAATCGAGGTGGATCTGCTGCGCCGGTCGATTCCGGTCATGCGCGACACGGACGTCGCCGCGGCCCGCGAGGTGCTCGGCGTGTTCGATGACATGCTGGCCCGAAAATCGGAAGACGCGACCTGGGGGCGGCTGAACTGGCGCCTGCATAAGACCCTGTATGCGCCGGCGGGCCGCGAGCATACGATGCGGATCGTTCAAAACCTGCACCGTAACGCCGATCGATATCTGCGCCTGCAGCTGAGCCTGACCCAGAGTACGAACGACCGGGCCCGCGCCGAGCATCGCCGCTTGGTTGATCTGTGCGAGGCACGTGACGTGTTCGAGGCCACCCGCCTGCTCAACGAGCACATCCTGTCGGCGCGCGATGACCTGCTGCGGTTTCTTGATGACCGCAGGACGGGTCTGGAATCCGATCCGCCTGCGTCCGCCTGACCATTCATTTTCCGGGGAGGGATCTATGCGCATCACCGCGATCAACGTCTACCAGATCGATCTGCCGCTCCATGAGGGCAGCTACAAGTGGTCGGGAGGTAACCGGGTCGACGTATTCGACAGCACGGTGGTCGAGATCGAGACCGACACTGGCCTTACGGGGGTCGGCGAGGTCTGCCCGCTCGGGCCGGCCTATCTCCCGGCCTATGCGGAGGGGGCACGTACCGGCATTCGTGAACTGGCCCCCGCTTTGATCGGTGCGGATCCGACTCGGCCGGTGGAGATCAGCGCCGGGATGGATCGGGCAATGCGCGGGCACAATTACGTGAAATCGCCGCTCGATATCGCCTGCTGGGATCTGTTCGGTCAAGCCTGCGGGCAGCCCGTATGCCACCTCCTGGGTGGCCGTTATGGTGAGGACATCGTTCTCTATCGCGCGATCTCGCAGGAATCACCAGACGCCATGGCACGTAGCTGCCGCGAGCACCGTGAGGCCGGATACACGCGGTTCCAGCTCAAGGTCGGTGGCGATCCGGATACCGACATAGACCGTATCCATGCCTGCGCCGCCGTGATGCAGCGTGGGGACGTCCTGATTGCAGACGCCAATACGGGCTGGTCACAGCACCAGGCGCTCCGGGTCGCCGCGGCAGTGCGCGATCTCGACGTCTATATCGAGCAGCCCTGCGCCAGCTATGAGGAATGCCTCGTAGTGCGTCGCCATACCGATCGGCCATTTATTCTCGACGAGGTCATTGATGGGCTGCCGCCGCTGGTCCGTGGCCTCGGTGACCAGGCCATGGACGTCGTCAACATCAAGATCGCGAAGGTGGGTGGCCTGTCGCGCGCGCGCCGATTGCGGGATTTCTGCCTGGAATCCGGGATCGCAATGACCCTCGAGGACACCTGGGGAGGCGACGTCGCTACCGCCGCGATCGCCCACCTCGCACATTCCACCCCTGCCGAGGCCCGTTTTTCCGTCACCGATTTCAACAGCTATGTGACCCGCGATTTCGCGCCGGGCGCACCACGCCGCGAGCACGGTCGTCTGGCCGCGCCGACTGCGCCCGGTCTCGGCGTAGACCTCGATCACGATGTCGCGGGGAGTCCGGTATTCCGCATCACCGAGTAGCGCGTCCGACCTGAACGGTCGGCACGCATTCCGGCGCAAGCTCTGCAGTCCCCTCGGGGCTTGCGTCGGCCTTCATTCTTAGGTAATTGTATAAAATATACCGACAGTCGATACGCTTCTCCCGAAGTGATGGCTTGTCGGTCTTCACGTGAGGTCGGTCGTTGTTTGGTCCGCTCCACGTTATTACCCACTAAGGGGACGGAGGTTGAAGACCATGAATAAAACCATCAAATCACTCGCATCCGGTGTGGTGCTTAGTCTCTGTGCCGGGGGGCCGGCACTCGCCGCTGACGATCCGATCCGGATCGGCGTGCAGGTGCCGACCACCGGTTCCGAGGCCACGTACGGCACCGACATGTTCCACGCGGTCGAGATCGCGGCCGATGAGATCAACGCAGACGGTGGCGTCCTCGGACGTCAGATCGAGCTGGTCTCCGGCGATTCGGCCTGTGACCCGCAGCAGTCGAGCAACGCCGCAAGCAAACTCGCCTCGCGTGAGGTTGATGGCGTGGTAGGCGGCTACTGCTCAGGCGCTACCCTGCCGACACTGCAGATTTATGGCGATGCAAACATCCCCTTCGTCATTACCGCATCCAACTCGACCAAGCTGATCCCGGCGAACCCGGGTAACGCGTTCATGATCAACTCCACGGGCGCGGACCAGGCCAAGAAGGCGATCAGTCTCTTCCAGGAAAAGGGCGTAGAGCAGCTCGCAATCGTCAACCAGGGCGACGCCTACTCGCAGGACCTCGCGCAGTTGACGCGCGACAGCTGGAAAAAGGTGGGTGGCGAAATTGCCGCCTATGAGACCGTTAATAAGGGTGAGCAGGACTTCTCGGCGGTGGTCACCAAGATCAAGTCGTCGGGCGCCGACGCCGTGTTCTGGACCGCCTACTACGCGGATGGCGGATTGCTGATCCGGCAGCTCCGCCAGGGCGGTTACCGCGAGCTGATCGCGGTCGGTGACGGCTCCAACTCGTCGAAGCTGTTCGAGATCGCCGGACAGGCGGCTGAGGGTGTTCTGGCATTCTCCAACCCGACCGCGAAATTCCTGCCGAAAGCGCAGTCGTTCATCGATACCTACGAAGAGCGTTATGGCAACTCGCCGGGCCCGTACGCACCGCTGAGCTATGACGGCATGAAACTGCTGGCCTGGGCCTTCGAAAAGGCCGGAACCACTGAGCACGGTGCGGTGATCGACGCACTGTCATCGGCGGATGGCGAAGAATGGCTCGCCGGTCCGATCAAGTTCGCCGACAACAATACCCTTGCTCGAAGCAATTTCATTGTTCTTGAAGGCAAGAACGGCGAGTGGACGCGCTACGAGCCGTAAGGCCGTAGACCTGCGCAAGGGCCGGGGCGGATCACGCCCCGGCCTTTTATTCCGGGAATCCTGACGGGAACGCCTCCATGTCCTGGCTCGAAGTGTTTTTTACTCAGTTGTCGAACGGGCTGGTGCTCGGCTCGTTCTATGCCCTCGTGGCACTGGGTTACACGATGATCTTCGGCGTCATCAAGCTGCTCAATTTTGCGCATGGCGACGTCTACATGATCGGCGCATTCTGCGGCTTCGGTGCGCTGTCGTTGGTGTCGGGAATTCTGGGCGATACGTGGCTTGGTCTTTTCGTTGCGATGCTGATGTCGATGGTCGCCGTGGGCTTTCTCGGGGTCATTATCCAGAAAATCGCCTATCAACCGATGCTGGCGGCGCCGAGACTCTCGATCCTGATTACCGCGCTCGCCGTCTCGCTTGTCCTGCAGAACAGTGCGCTGGCGCTGACCTCCGGCGAATACACAGCGTTCCAGACCGGCCTCGGCTACGGCGGCGTAGACTTTGGTGCGGTCTTTATCGCCTATCAGTCCATGGTGCTGGTAGGAACGGCCGCTTTTCTTATGATCGCTCTCGAATTCTTCGTTAAACGCACCATGTATGGCCGCGCGATGCGCGCCGTGTCTGTCGATAAAGACATGTGCCGACTTATGGGCATCAATGTGTCGCGCGTAATCGCGATCACATTCCTGATTGGCTCGGGCCTCGCGGCAGCCGCCGGGACGATGGCTGGCATTTATTACGGCAGTATCTGGTACTTCATGGGCTTTCTCGTTGGTCTGAAGGCATTTACTGCCGCGGTGATCGGGGGAATCGGGAGCATTACCGGCGCTATGCTGGGAGGGCTGATCCTTGGAATGCTCGAGGCATTCGGGACACAGATTCCATTTATCGGAAGTGAATGGAAGGACGTGTTCTCGTTCTCGATTCTTATCCTGATGCTGGTGTTCAAGCCGACAGGACTTCTCGGCAAGTCCGAAGTGGAGCGCATCTAGCATGTCCGAACCGAATTCCGCCGAGACGCGGTCGGAGCAGACGCCCGCGGCCAATGGCCTGCTCGACCATATGTATGTGTTCTTCGATGACGTCCGGCACCGGTATGGATTCTATGCGCTCGTCCTGATCGTGCTCGTAGTGATGCCGCTTCTGACCGGTCAATACATCACCGCGATCATGACGAACGCCCTGCTATACGTGGTGCTCTGCCTCGGGCTGAACATCGTGGTTGGCTATGCGGGCCTGCTCGACCTCGGTTATGCGGCGTTCTTCGCCGTTGGTGCCTATACGGTCGGTATCCTGACGCAGGAGTTCGGGATGAACTTCTGGTTGACCATCCCCTGCGCCGTCGTGACGGCATCGATTGCGGGCGTGGTGATCGGTGGGCCGACCCTGCGACTGCGCAGCGATTACCTTGCGATCGTCACGCTCGGGTTCGGCGAAATCGTTCGCTTCAGCGCACGCAATCTCGAGATAACGGGTGGCGCGAGCGGTCTTGCGGCGATTCCGTCGCCCTCGCTGTTCGGATGGCACATTGACAGTACGCTCGACTTTTATTACATCTTTGTGCTTCTGGCCGTGGTGGCATGCATCGCCAGCCATCGTCTTCATAATTCACGTCTCGGTCGTGCCTGGTTGTATGTTCGCCACGACGAGGATGCCGCCGAGGTCATGGGCATCAATCGTGTCCGCGTGAAGCTCGCAGCCTATGTCATCGGCTCGATTTTTGGTGCGATGGGCGGCGCGTTCTTCGCGGTAAATCTGGGCGCCATTTCGCCTGAGAGCTTCAGTTTCGAACAGTCCGTGCTAGTCCTTTTGGCGGTCGTTCTGGGGGGCATGGGACGGATACCCGGGGTCATCCTTGGGGCTTTTATCGTTGTATTGATGCCGGAGTTCCTGCGCGAACTCGGTTCGCTCCGCCTGCTGATCTTCGCGGTTTTGCTCCTGTTGATCATGCTGTTCCGTCCCACCGGTATCTGGCCCGATCGCCGGTCCTGAAGGAGGACACCCATCATGCTGCTACAGGTCGACGGGGTAACCCTACGTTTTGCCGGAAACACTGTGCTGGACAGTGTTGATTTCGCGGTCGGGGAGGGTGTCATCACAAGCCTGATCGGGCCCAATGGGGCCGGAAAGACGTCACTGTTCAATTCGGTTACGGGCTTTTACCGGCCGCAGCAGGGGAAAATCGAGTTCGACGGCAACCGTCTCACGAAACAGAAGCCCCATCGTGTGACGCAACTCGGTATCGCCCGGACGTTTCAGAACGTGCGGCTTTTCCGGGAGATGTCGGTGCTCGAGAACGTGATGTCGGGGATGCATTGCCGCACACACTGTGGTGCATTGTCTGCCGTTCTGCGCACCCCGCGCCAACAAAAGGAAGAGCGGTGGATCCACGAGGCCAGCAACGAGTGCCTCGAATTCGTTGGTATCGATCACTTCCGCGATCGATTGGCCACCAATCTGCCTTACGGATACCAGCGGCGCGTCGAGATTGCCCGCGCGCTCGCCACGCAGCCGAAACTGCTGTTGCTCGATGAGCCGGCGGCCGGTCTGAACAGTGGCGAGAAAGATGAACTGATCAATCTGATCCGGCGTATACGCGATGAACGGGGTACCTCTGTGTTGCTGATCGAGCATGATATGGGGCTTGTCATGCAGGTATCGGAAAGCATCCACGTGCTCGACCACGGGCGCATGATCGCCAACGGGACCGCCGAGGAAGTTCAGAACAACCCGCGGGTGGTCGAGGCCTATCTCGGTCAGGAAGAGGAGGAACTCGAGCTTTGACGGACGAACCACTTCTCGAGGTCGAGGAGGTTCATTCCTTCTACGGCAAGATCCAGGCGCTCGGCGGTATCAGCCTCAGCGTCTCCGAGGGAGAGATCGTTGCGCTTCTCGGCACAAACGGTGCCGGCAAGACTACGACCCTGAAGACCATTTCCGGGCTGGTGCGCGCATCCAGTGGCGCCATTCGCCTCGACGGTCAGGACATCAGTCGTCTGCCGGCGCATGACATCGCTCGGCTCGGCGTGGTTCATGTTCCCGAAGGGCGTCATATCCTGCGCGGACTTACCGTGCGCGAGAACCTCGAGCTCGGTGCCTTCACGGTGACCGATCCTGGGCTCCGCGCGCAGCGTCTCGAGGAGGTGTACGAGCGCTTCCCAATCCTGGGAGAACGCCGGAATCAGGAGGGGTCTCTGCTGTCGGGAGGCGAACAGCAGATGCTCGCGATTGGCCGCGCGCTGATGCAGGGGCCGCGCGTACTGCTGATGGACGAGCCGTCGATGGGGCTGGCGCCGAAGCTGGTGACCGAAACCATGTCGATCGTGCACCGGCTCAACAAGGCGGGCACCACGATCCTCCTCGTGGAGCAGAATGCGCGCCTGGCCCTGAAAGTCGCGCATTACGCCTATGTGCTGGACAACGGCGAGATCAGCATGGCGGACGAGGGAGCGACGCTTGCGAAGGATACGTCGATCGTCCAGGCCTATCTCGGCGGCTGAGCGAGCCATGGTTGCGGTCGGCGCGCCAATTGAGGGCGATCCATGGATCGCCGTTGTCGGCGCCGGTCCGGCCGGTGAAGCGGCGGTTGATACGCTGCTCGCGGACGGGGCGAACGTCACGCTCTTCGATGAACAGGCACGTACCGGTGGCAACGTCAGGCGGGTAGCCACGAAGGCCCCGGCAACCAGGCTTGAGCGTCGGGCTGCGGAGAATGACCGACTTGAACTCCTCGCCGGTGCGTCCGTACGCGGCGTAACGGCCACCGGCCGTGTCGATTTCGATGTGGGTGGTCAGCCGCACGCCCGCGATTTCTCTGCCGTGATCCTCGCCTGCGGCGCCCGCGATCTGCATCACCCGCTGCCGGGCCTCCCCGACGATCGTGTCTCGACTGCCGGGGCGCTGCAGGCGCTCCTCAAGGGGCAGCGGCTTGTGCCCGATGGCCGCGTGACCATTGCTGGTTCAGGGCCATTTCTGTATGTCGCCGCGGCAGGTCTTGCAGCAGCCGGGGCCCGGGTCACCCACGTCATCGACCGGTTGAAAGGAAGCGATTACCTCCGGCTCGCCGCATGGGGGCTGCTCATGCCGGGGAACGCGCTCGAACTGGCGCGGACACGTTTCCGTCTCTGGCGTCACGGCACGCGGATCGTGACCGGACGTTCCGCAGTCGCTGTCCATGACGGCATCCTCGAACTCGATGATGGAACGAACATTTCGTTCTCTCATGCCGGGCTCACGGAGCTGTTCGTACCCCAGACCGAATTGCCGCGCACAGCCGGTTGCCGACTTGCTTACAGCACGCGAGGGGGTTATTGGCGCGTTGAGACGGACTCGGACGGGCGTACCAGTGTGGCCGGCGTATATGCCTGCGGTGAAGGCCAGGGGATCCGCGGTTGGCGCCACGCAGAGGTCTCCGGCCGCGTAACCGCCGGCGCGGTGCTCGCCGATACCGGCCGTGCGGGGAGGCGCCACTTCTTCCCGGACCGGCTTCGCCAGCGGTTGTTGACCCGCTTCGCGAGCGCACTGGAAACCGCGCAGCGCCGGCGCGAACCGCGAGTGCCCGCTGCCGATGCCATTGTCTGTCGTTGTGAAGGCACTCGTGTGAAAGAGGTTGACGCCGCTGTCGCACTGGGTCTGCAGGATTTGTCATCCGTGAAATCGGTGACGCGTTGCGGCATGGGCCCCTGCCAGGGTCGTTACTGTGAACCACTCGTAGCGCGCGCCATCGAGCGAGGCGGCACACCCCCTCGCGAGCCCCTGAACCAGCGGGCTTTCGTGCGCCCGGTGACGGCTGGGGACATCGCCAATGAACTGTGACGCGATCGTTGTCGGCACCGGGATCACCGGCAGTTTCACTGCACTCGCCCTCCATGAACGCGGGTTGCGCGTGGCCGTCGTCGACCGCGGTGGACTCGCGCCGGGGACGTCCCGGGCCAGCGATGGCAATCTCCTGTGTTCCGACAAATCGCCTGGGCTGATGCTTGATCTGGCACGGCAGAGTCTCCGACTCTGGCACCGATTCATCGAGCGTTACGGCAATGACTGCGAGTTTGATCCGAAGGGCGCGACCGTCGTGGCCCGTGGCGATGAGCAGGCCGCCGCGCTTCGCCGCTACGTGGATAGCCACCAGCAGATCGGACTGGATTGCCGGTTCGTGGATACAGACTGGCTTGCGCTCGAGCCGCATCTTGGCCCTGACACCACAGCGGTGGGTTATTGGCCGGGGGATGCCCAGGTTCAGCCGATGTTGGCCTGTTACCAGATCGCCCGAATTCTGCAGGGCGCCGGGGTGCCGTATTTTTTCTATCACGCCGTTGACGACATACGGACGGACGCGGACGGTGTTGGCGTTGTCCTGTCAGACGGTCAAACACTCGACGCCGGCCATCTCTGCGTCTGTGCGGGCGTGTGGACAAATGAGGTACTCGCCCCGCTTGGCCAGTCAGTCCCCGTGCGCCCGCGCAAAGGTCATATCGCGGTACTCGAGCGGGGCGACGTCGCCATCCATTCGAAGATCGCGGATTTTGGCTATAACGCGACCGCTGAGAGCACGGATGAGGACGACGAGTCCGTGCAGACCGCGACAATTATCGAGGCCACCCGCAGCGGCACGATCCTCTGTGGCAGCTCACGCGAGTTCTCGGGCTTTGATACCGGGATCGACGAGCGCACGGTGCGTCGCATCATGGCCGACTGCATCGGGGTCGTTCCCGATCTCGCACACCTGCGGGTGATCCGTGCGTATTCTGGGTTGCGACCGTTTTCCACGGATGGCCATCCCATCATCGGTCCCTTGCCAGGGCACGAGCGCGTACTGGTGGCCACGGGGCAGGAGGGTGCAGGCCATGGACTCGCGCCGGTGTCCGGGGAGCTTGTTGCGGACTGTATTGCGAACGGGGAGACGCATCCTTTTAAGGGCGCTCTCCATCCCGATCGCTGGGACGACTCATGAGTGCCTTTCGCATCCTTGAACCCGTTGATTCGGAAAGCGTCCGGATCACTCTCGACGGAGTATGGATCGAAGTGCCGGCCGACCGCAGCCTGTTGGCGGCGTTACTGATAACGAAGGACGTCGAGATTGGATTCTTCTGCGCCATCGGACAATGTCAGCAATGCATCGTCCGCGTGAACGGCTGCGCTCGGGCTGCCTGCATGGTCCGGCCGGTCGCTGGTGATCGGGTCGAAACCGTGCCCCTTTGGACTGCGCGCACGGACGGTAATAAGAACAGATCAGGCTGAGAGCAGGCGCTCCCGGCCGATACCGGACACTTACCCATGCGCCTTTTGATCGAAATATCCTTAAGCAGGAAAGTTCAACATAACTCACGGAGGCAGGGAGATAGCCCAATACAGACGAAGTAACACATTATCCACGTAGGCTTTCCAGAGCGTGAATCGCGCTCCAAAAATCAAGGTTTCTCCGAGAGGAGTAAGGGATGAAGATCGATGCTGTGTGGAGCGGGGCGGAGGGTTTGGCGCATTCTGTGGCCGCCACATGGACCGGTCCGATCGTTTGGTCTGTAGGCGAATATCAAAGCGCGATTGAAAATGCGTGGGATGGCCGCTTCAAGGATGTATTGTTGGCATTTGTAGGGATACTGATTTTTGTCCGAATCGTGGAATGGATTATTCGAACCGCAAGAGTCCCCTCATGTGTCGCCCGGAGGTGGGCGCGGTCGTTGGTCGAAGACCTTTCGCGGCGCTTTGAAGTGTTGCGAATACTCGAGATTGATGCCCATTTAAAGGCCAGAGAAGAACTGGCATCGAATGATATCGATGAGGCTCTTTGGTCTAATGCATGCACCAAGGCAGGCGGGGATTTTGACAAACAGCGTGCGGAGTACATAAAGCTGCGCATGGATCAACTGACGCGCGACGTTGAATATTAACGATAAAAGCGGACTGCGGAGAATCACGAAATCAGGCCCAAAGTGAAGTCCTTCTCTCAGTAGTCGAAAAAGCTTCATTCAACGGCTGATTTGCAACTTGACGGTGACCGTCGGCAAGGGCATGAGCACTGACGCAGGTCGCGAAATCATTCAAAACTCGACCAGCCAGAATGATTCGGGCGAATCCGCGTTTCGGTTCGTCCGGGATACCTTACTGCTGACTGCCTGCTCTGAGCGCGAGTACTGCATGGGCTGACGCTTCCGCCAGCTGCGGCCTGCTATTCCCGGCCAATCGCCATTGCAAGCCATTCGCGTGGTGGCTCAACAGCTTGGCTGCGGCGGCATGAGCACAAGCTTGCCCGCGTATTTCTTGACGATGAAATCTTCCTGGGCCCAGGCGATGTCGGCGAGCGGGTAGGTGCGCGCGACGAAGGGGCGGACCCGGCCCTGCTCGATATGTCGCACGACGTTGTCGAAGACCACGTCCTACTGGAACGTGCAGCCGTAGAAGGTCAGGTCCTTGAGGTAGAGCGTGGCACGTCCAACTCGACGACCGGACCGGCGATGGCGCCGGCCGTCGCATAGCGGCCGCCCCGGCCGAGGACTTCGACCAGTTGCGGCCATTGCCCACCCACGATGAGATCGATGGCGACGCTCGCGCTGCCGGCGCCGAGTGCGTCGACCAGGTTCTCACCGCGCGCTACGACACGATCCGCGCCCAGCGCGCGGATCTCGTCACCCTTCGCCGCGCCCGCCACGACCTCGGCGCCGCGGCATTTGGCGAGCTGGACAGCGGCTGAGCCAACGCCGCCGCTTGCGCCCGTGATGATTACCCGATCGTTCGGATCGACCTGTGCCCGGTGGAGCATGTTCTACGCGGTGGACCAGGCGCAGGGGATCGACACGAGGTCGGAATCAGACCAGTCACAGTCCACGGTCCATGTGTCCGCCGCCGGCGCCTTCGTGTACTGGGCGAAGCCGCCATCGCACTCGGAACCCAGTGACCAGCACTCGAACGGCCGGAAGTCCACGGGGGCGCGCAGCATGTTGCGCACACGCACACGCACACGCACACGCACACGCACACGCACACGCAC
>Ga0075106_1000063_pt1 | contig 56597 bp, 53 predicted proteins | sample AntDeeMetag02WF4_FD_69796 | JGI IMG/M metagenome (GOLD analysis project Ga0075106, IMG submission 69796) | Saline lake microbial communities from Deep Lake, Antarctica - Antarctic Deep Lake Metagenome 02WF4 | ecosystem: Environmental > Aquatic > Non-marine Saline and Alkaline > Saline | place... | reverse complement strand
GGCGCAGCGTGGCACGGATGCGCCAGCACAACACCGACTCGACGTTGCGCTGGTGCTTGGCGATGAAGTCCTGTGCCCGAGTCGACTCCAGCGCCTCCTGCTCGACATCGGTGCCGCTGTACTCGGACAGGTACAGGATGGGCACGTCCGGCCACTTGCGCTGCAGTGCGCGCGAGACCGAGAACCCCGCGCCGGTGTCGCCCTTCATGTTGGCGTCGAGCAGGGCGAGGTCCGGGCGGCGGGCGTCGCTGGCCGTCTGCACGAACTGGCAGGCGGCCTCGGCGACCCGGAATACCTCCAGCCGGGTCGGTTTGTCATCGAGTTCCGCGGCTTCGAGGACCGGGCGGAAACGTTCAACCCAGTGCGACTGGTCCTCCACCCACATGATCGTCGCCATCGCGCGCCCCGAACTCCCGTCGCAAAACGCATAACAGCCTACCATGCCGCCTGCTCACCCGATTTTCACCAGCGCTTCCGAGAATCGGTCCCACGCGGTGGTTGCCGCCCGATGGTCGGGCGCGGGATCGCCGCATCGAAACGACAACGGGGAGACAACGTCATGTGGGACATCCTTACCATCTGGAGCGCATCACCCGCCCTGTCCGTGGCGGTCTGGCTGGCGATTGCCATGGTCGTTCTGTACTTCGGACGGCCGCACGCGCATCAACTGCTGCAGAGCACCGGGCGCGCGATCGATCACGCGCTGCGTCTGGCGGCGGTCAGCGTGCGCCAGCTTGAGCAGCGGGTATCGGCCCGCAATCGCGACGTCCTTGTCGCGCAGGGGCGCGAGGCGACCGAACAGGCCATCGAGCGCGAGTTCGCGCGGGTCAAGTCGATCGTCGATCGGGAGCTTGGGCAGTACCCGGCGTTGCACCGGCGGCTCGAAGAGACGATCGAGAAGGTCGAGACGGATTACCAGTCCTCGACCCATAACGCGCCGCTGCCGCCCGAGTGGTCGGAGGTGGTGCAGACCATTTCGGCCCTGCCGAGTTCGGGCGATCCGGCCGTCACGAAAATCCTCAATGAGATCAAGGGCTCGGTCGAGAGCGCGCAGAAGGAAACGCTGAAGGCCTATCAGAAGAACGCCCAGGAGAGGCACAAGATCCTGAGCGGCATGGCCTCCGACTGGCGCGGCCTGAACCAGAACATGGAGAAGGTCCACAAGACGATCAGCGGCCTCGACGGCCGGGCGGAGTCGATCGACCGGCACATGGCCAACTACGAGGCCATGCGCAACAACGACGACAAGGCACTGCATTCGTTGACCGCGTCGTCGCTGACGCAGTTCTTCATCGCCGCGCTGATCCTTGCCGTGTCGGCCTTCGGTGGCCTGATCAACTTCCATCTGATCGCGTTGCCGATGTCGGAGATGGTCAGTGGTGGTGCGTACTTCGCCGGCATGCCGGTGTCCGACATCGCCGCACTCGTGATCATCATGGTCGAGATCTCCATGGGCATCTTTCTGCTGGAGGCGCTCGGCATCACGAGCCTGTTCCCGATGATCGGTCGCATGGATGACCGCATGCGCAAGGGCATGGGGATCGCCGCACTGGTGATCCTCGTGATCTTCGCCAGCATCGAGGCCTCACTGGCGTATCTGCGCGATCTGCTCATCCTCGACCAGCAGGCGCTCACGCAGTCGCTGGCCGGCGCGCAGATCGCGGACGCCCAGTTCCGCTGGATTCCGTCCGTTGCGCAGATGATGCTCGGCTTCATCCTGCCGTTCGCGCTGGCCTTCGTCGGCATCCCGCTCGAGTCGTTCATCCACTCGCTGCGGACCGTGCTCGGCCTGGTCGCCCTCGGCGCGCTGCGTACCATGCGTGTGGTCCTGCGCATCATCGGCGGCAGCGCGCGGCACATGAGCCGGATGCTGATCAGCCTCTACGACCTGTTCGTCATGCTGCCGCTCGCCATCGAGCGTATGGTCGCCCAGAGCGGTGCATCGCTGGGCGAAGCCGCGGCCAACCGCAAGCAGCGCAAGGCGGACGAGGAAGAAGGCGCGGATGCCTCCATGCAGAAGAGTCAGTCCGACAAGGGCGGCAAGCAGCGTGGGCGCAAGCGTCGCGGCGGCGCGGACCGCCAGGAGCCGGACTTCGGCGCCGAACCCACCCCTGCGGAGGGCTAAACCATGAGAATCGCGAATCCATTCCATCGGAACCGGCGCGCCACGCGCGCGCCGGGCCGCCGCCCCCGGGCGGCGGTGGCCGGCTTCCTGGCTCTGGCGGCCGTGGTACTGGCCGGCTGCGGCAGCGGCCCGCACAACAAGGCGGCCGTCGTGCTCATCGACATCTCTGGCGAATACGCCGGCGAACTGGAGAAGGCACGGCGCGTGACCAGCCTGCTGCTCGGGCGACTCGAGCCGGGCGACTCGATCGCGGTCGCCTTCATCGACAACACGAGCTACAGCGACCGCAACTTCATCGCCCGGGCCGATTTCGACCATCGGCCCAGTGTGGCCAACGACGAGAAGCGCATGGTGCGCAAGGAACTGGACGCGTTCCTCGAACGCTTCAGCAAGCCGAGCTACCACAGCGATCTCACCGGCGGGATCCTGCTCGCGCGGGACTTCCTCGAACGGACCGAGGCGGCGGAGAAGCAGATCTTCCTGCTGTCCGATCTGGACGAGGACCTGAAGCCGGAACTCGACCGCAGCGGGCCGCTCAAGCTGGACGGCATCGAAGTCGTCGCGGTCAACGTCATTCGCCGTGAGCGCGACAACATCGACCCGGAACGTTACCGCGAGCGCGTGCGCCACTGGCAGGAACGGGTGACGCAGGACGGCGGCCAATGGGACATGGTCAACGAAATCGACCGGCTGCAGCGGATGGTCGCACAGCGATGAGTGAGTGATCGGACAAAGGGGGCGACGGCCGTATCCGGGAGGCCGGCGCTCCCTGTCATCCGTCCGCCCCGTATACCTGCGTCGGCGCGGCGTCCCTGTGCCGACGCCCTTCCGCATTCGGCTTTCTTTGCGTCCTTCGCGTTCTCTGCGCCTTTGCGAGGACCTTTTTGTACCGCGTCGATCAGTGCAGCTTGAGTCGGGGCCGAGTACGACGGGAAACGAGGTCGGAGAGGAACAGCATCAGGGCGCGGCGAGACCCATGCAGGGCGCGCTGGTGGGAGCGGTAGAGCCATCGGTAGCTGAAGCGGGCGAACCAGCCCTCGATGGTGACATTGCCGAGCAGCGCGCCCATGATCGTCCCGAAGGCGCTGTCGTTCACGTTCACCAGCGAGCCGCGATCCCTGTAGGTGTATTCGGGCAGCGGGCGTCCGGCCAGATGATGGGGTATCGCCTGCGCGAGATGGCCCGCCTGTTGATCGGCCGCCTGAGCCCGCGGTGGGACCTGGCCGCCGCCATCGGTCGGGCAGGCGGCACAGTCGCCGAGTGCGAATATGGATGGGTCGCGCGTGGTCTGCAGCGTGCGTTCGACCACGAGCTGGTTGCGCGCGTTCGTCTCCAGACCGTCCAGATCCCGCAGGAAGGACGGCGCCGCCACTCCGGCCGCCCAGACCTTGAAACGTGCGGGGATGAAGTCGCCAGCGCGCGTGTGAATGCCGTCCGCCACGACCTCGGCCACCTCCTCACCGAGCCGCGTCTCGACACCAAGGTGCTCAAGCTGTGTGCGCGTCGCGTCGGCCAGATCGGTCGGCAGCCCGGGCAGCAGACGCGGCGCGCGCTCGAGGATGATCAGCCGGGTGTCGCGTGCCGGGTCGATCGCGCAGGCACCGTAGTCGGCGAGTGCGTGGCGCATCTTGTCCAGCTCGGCGGCGAGTTCGACGCCGGTGGCACCGGCACCGACGATGGCAACATCGAGGGCACCGGGCTGGCGCTCATTGCTGTCCGCGGTCGTACGCAGATACGCCTCGAAGAGTTCACGCCGGAATTCCTCGGCTTCCTCGGCCGAGTCGAGCGTGAAGCAGTGCTCGGTCACACCTTTGACGCCGAAGTCGTTGCTGACGCTGCCGACCGCGAGTACGAGCGTGTCGTAGTCGACCGGTCGAGGCACGGAATCGGTTCCGCTTCGCGGTGCGCCCACCAGGATACGCCGGGCCTCGCGGTCGAGCCCTTCCATCGCGCCCCAGACGAACGTGAAGTGGTGCGCACGGGCATGGGCGATGTAGTCGCACTCGTCGTCGTGTACGTCGAGCGTGCCGGCGGCTACCTCATGGAACAGCGGTTTCCAGACGTGAGTAAGCGCGGAATCGACGAGGATGACGCTGACCGTCGGATCACGCCGGTACCGGTGACCGAGACGGGTGGCGAGTTTGAGTCCGCCGGAGCCACCGCCGACGATCACGATGCGGTGGGGATGGTCCTGCGAAGCCGTCATTGGAATGGTCGTTGATGCCCCGGAATGGGGTGATTATACGGTAGTGCCGGCATGTGGCCAGCCGTGCGGATTACGCCGGTTCTACGCTCCGCCGTTCCGTGCAGCGACTACACTCGGTCGTAAAGCGTAGCCTGATAACGACCGGTGTCGAGGCCATGACCGTACCCGATTCGCTCCCCCAGGAGTGCCTGTACCGGCGCTGCGATCTCGAAGAACTTGCGTTCGATTCCACGGATGAACTCGAGGACGTCGCCGCCATGCTCGGTCAGGACCGCGCCATCGAGGCGCTGCGCTTCGGCGCGGGCATGGACGCGAAAGGCTATAACCTGTTCGCGCTCGGCCCGAGCGGTCTCGGCAAGCACTCGATGACACGAGCGTTCCTCGAGGCGCGCGCGTGCCGCGAGGCTGTGCCTGCCGACCGGTGCTATCTGCACAACTTCGACCAGCCGAATGCCCCGCGGCTGTTGACGCTCGCCGCTGGTCGCGGCCGGGGCTTTGCTGCCGACCTCGATGGTCTCTGCGATGAACTGTTATCGGCGATCCCCGCGGTGTTCGAGAGCGACGAGTACCGCAATCGTGTGCAGGAACTGCACCGCGCGTTCGGCAAGCGTCAGGAGCAGGCAATCCGCGATATCCAGCAGGAAGCAGAGTCGCAGGATATCGCTCTGATCCTGAGCCCGACCGGATTTACATTCGCTCCGCGCAGTAACGGCGAAACGCTGGACCCCGAGTCGTTCCAGCAACTCCCGCAGTCAGAGCAGGACCGCATCGAGCAGGCGGTCGAGGCGCTGCAGGAAAAGCTTCAGCAGACGCTTCAGCAGTTTCCGAAGTGGCGCAAGGAGAGTCAGCAGCAGCTCGAGGACCTGAATGAGGAGATCGCCCAGCTTGCTGTCGGCCAGGTGATCGACGACCTGCGCGAGCGCTACGCGGATCTGCCGGTGGCTGTAGCCCACCTCGACGCCGTGCGCCGCGATGTTGTCGCGAACGTCGATTCGCTGCGCCAGGCCGAGCGGATGCGCGACGACGGCCCGATCGAGCCGATGCTGCAGCGTTACCGCGCCAACGTGTTTGTCGATAACGGCAACCGCGAGGGCGCACCCGTCGTTTACGAGAATCTGCCGACTTACAACCACCTGGTCGGACGTATAGAGCACCGGGTGATACAGGGCGCACTCGTTACGGATTTCTCACTTGTGCGGGCGGGCGCGCTGCACCGTGCGAACGGTGGCTATCTCATGCTCGACGCACTCGAACTCCTGCGCCAGCCTTTCGCCTGGGATGCGCTCAAGCGCACGCTTTCCGCCGGCGACGTACGCATCGAGACGCTCGAGCAGAGCTACTCGATCATGAGTACCGTGTCGCTGCAGCCTGAACCGATCCCGCTCGACGTCAAGGTCGTACTGCTCGGCGATCGTGTGCTGTATTACCTGTTGGCCGCTTACGACCCGGACTTCCCCGATCTATTCAAGGTACAGGCGGATTTCGACGACGACCTGGAACGCAGTCGTGACAGTCAGGCCGAGTACGCGCGCATGATCGCGATGCTCGCCCGCCGCACGTCGATCCGTCCGCTCGATCGAACCGGTGTCGCACGCGTAATCGAGCATGGTGCCCGCCTGGCGGATGACAGTGAGCGTTTGAGTGTGCATGGGCGTTCGCTTGTCGACCTGCTCAATGAAGCCGATCACTACGCCGGCGAGGGCGCGGCCGAACGGATTGCCGAACACCACGTCCAGGCCGCTATCGATGGCCAGGAGCGTCGCGCCGCGCGCGTGCGCGAACGCATGGAGCGAGCGATCCAGCGCGACACCATCCGGATCGAGACGACGGGGACCGTCGTCGGACAGATCAATGGGCTCGCGGTAATGCAGTTCGGCGGCTACGCGTTCGGCAAGGGCAGCCGCATAACCGCCACCGCACGCCTCGGTACTGGCCAGCTCATCGACATCGAGCGCCGCGCACACCTCGGTGGCAACATCCACTCCAAGGCCGTGATGATCATTGCCAGCTTCATCGGTGCGCGCTACGCGGCCGATCGGCCGTTGTCGCTCCATGCCAGCCTGGCCTTCGAGCAGAACTATGGCGGTGTGGAGGGCGACAGCGCTTCGGTAGCCGAGGTCTGTGCATTGCTGTCTGCGGTTGCCGGTGTCGGATTGTCGCAGGCGCTTGCGGTGACCGGCTCGATCGATCAACTCGGCCGCGTTCAGGCGGTCGGTGGCGTCAACGAGAAGATCGAGGGGTTCTTCGAGACCTGCGCGCGGCGAGGGCTTGCCGAGGGGCAGGGTGTGCTCATGCCACGCGCCAACGTGGTGCATCTGATGCTGCGCGCCTCGGTGCGTGAGGCGGTAGCGGCCGGGCGCTTCCGGATCGTGCCACTGGACCACGTCGATGAGGCCATCGAGTTGCTGAGCGGCATGCCGGCCGGGGAGCGCGATGCGGATGGGCAGTACCCCGAGGGCTCGTTCAATCGCCTGGTGGACGACCGACTGACACGCCTTGCCGAGGTCCGCCGGCATGCCGACCACGATGATGCGGACCGTGACGCCGAGCCGGCAAGGGACGACGACGATGGCCCGGTCACCACCAGGCGCTGAGCGCATCCTCGCTTTGCTCGAGGGGACGACCTCGGAGGCCGTGCTCGAGGCCGCGGCCGAGATCGCGGCCGTGCGTGGCCTGCCCCTGGTCGGTCTTGTGATCGAGGATGCCGAACTGTTGTCCAGCGCGGGTCTTCCTTTCGCGCGCGAGATCGGGCGGGTCAGCGGTCAGCCACGTGCGCTCAGCGCCGCCACCGTCGAGGCGCGTAACCGTGCCGAGCACGAGCGCCTGCGTACCCGGTTGACCGAGATCGCACTGCGTCACCACGTTGTTGCGGATCTGGAGATCGGGCGCGGACGGCGCGTGGAGACCGTGCTCGCACGGCTCAGCCCGACCGACATACTGGTCGGGCGCCGCTCGGGTGGGGTCGAACGGCCGTTCGCACTGGTGGAACGCGTGCTGGTTGCCGCGCGCTGTGCCGTTTTTGTAACCGGCACGCTGACGCCGGTGCTGGCGGGGCGCGGCGCGCCGATGGTGCTGGTCGAGAATCTCGCGAGTGTGGATCGTGTCGTTGCCGTGGCGGCCGAGTTGGCCCGTGGGCATTATCGCGGCCTTGCGCTGCTGGTCCCGCCGAGCAGGGCGGGTGCGGCCGTGGCCCGTCGCTCCGCGGTACGCCTCGCCGATTATGGGCTGCAGGCCCTGTCGATCGAACTTCCGCGAATGGATGCGGCTACGGTGCTCGGGGCCCTTCGCCGTGAGGGTTCGGCGTTGCTGTGCGTCGCGCGCGACAGCGCGCTGCTGGTCGGCACCGAGGGCGAACGCCTGACCGAGAACACGGATGCGACCCTGGTGGTCGTGGCCTGAATTCGATACGAGCCCTGCATCGTCTTACCCGGGGAGCCATGCTGACCGTGCTCTGGTCGGCGCCAGCCGTTGTCACGGCGCACGCCATTCACACGATCTGCTCCTTAGGGGCCCCCGCGATTGCGCGGGCGCATTCGTGTCCAGGGTAGATCGTTTCGCACCTTCGGGTTCCGGAAACAAAAACACCCCGCGCCGGAGCGCGGGGTGTTGGCGTTACACGCTTTCCAGCGATGCTCGATCAGAGGCCGAGGGCCTTGCTGACGACGTCCCTGGCGTTGCTCTTACCGTCTTTGGTTTTCACCGGGCCGGTCTGGTACGTGCCGCCCTGGGCGAACCAGCGCTCCAGCAGCTCCGGGTTCTCCTTGATGAGCTTCCGGCCGGCTTCGGCGTAATCCATCTCATCGTTGATGACATAACCCGCCATCGCCGACTGTTCCTCGACCGTGTACTCATAGTTCTCGAGGAACTGGCCGACGTTCGGGCAACTCCACGCATAGCCTTCACGCGCCTGCGTGTAGACCGTCGCGCCGCCCTGGTTCGGGCCCCAGTAGTCCTCGCCACCATTGAGGAACTCGAGGTCGATGTTGATGTTCATCGGGTGCGGCGCCCAGGCCAGCCACGCGGCCCACTTGCCGCGATCGATGCGCCGCTGGACCTCGGTCAGCATGCCCGCCTCGCTGGACGGCTGGAGACTGAGTTCGCCCATGCCGTAGGCGTCATCTTCGATCATCTGCTGGATGATCTGGTTGCCGTCGTTGCCGGCTTCGATGCCCAGGATTTTGCCATCAAACTTGTCGGCATTTTCCGCCAGGTCCTCGAAATGCCGGACACCGGCATCCCAGGCGGCCTTGTTGACGCCGACCGTGTACTTGGCGCCTTTCAGGTTCTTCGTGACGATGTCGATGTCACCCTTGATCATGTGCTCCCGGACCATGCTGCGCTGCGTGGGCAACCAGAGGCCGAGGAAGGCATCGATGTCGTCGCCGGCCATCGACTGGAACATGATCGGCACGGACGCCGTTGTCACGTTGGTCTCGTAGCCCATCTCCTCGAGCATCCAGGCAGCCGTCTCGGTTTTCGCGGAGACGCCGGTCCAGTTGACCTGACCGAGCTCGATCGTGCCGCAGTGCGCTTCTTCTTCTGCGACCGCCGTGGAGCCTATGGCGAGCGCGGCCGTTGCCGCGAGTGCCGTAATGGTTCGTTTCATCATTAAAACCTCCACCCTTGTGAAGTCGTGTTCGTGACCGGCCAGGGGCCGGTCCGGAAGCGCGTGGCGATGTGTCGCTGCGCTCCGTTGGCGAAACCCGGCTGAATATCCCCGCCGGGGTAAGGTATGCCGACGCGGTACGGCCGTCCGGCCCGCCGCGTCAGCGGTGCTTCATCTGCCACTCTGGATGTATCCGTAGTCACATCCGCAGGCGGCAGCGGATAACGGCTGACGATCGGGGCCGCGGCTGTTGCCGCGGGTATGATCGCCGGCTCGTTCAGGGTGCCGCTCACGATGATCTGCAAGGATCGTCGAGTCGGCGATGTCTGGTCCTTCACTCGTATGCGCAATCCACGCCCTGGAGTTCCACATACACGCTCTTGCGCTGTGTGTAGAACTCGATCGCGGCGTGACCGTTCTCGCGGCCAAGGCCGGAGCCCTTTACACCACCGAACGGCATCTCGATCGGCGTGACGTTGTAATTGTTGATCCAGACCACGCCGGCCTGCAGCTCGCCCGCTACCCGATGCGCCCGGGCGAGGTCACGCGTGAACACGCCGGCGGCAAGGCCGTATTCCGTATCGTTGGCACGACGCACCACGTCCGCTTCGTCGTCGAATGTCAGTACCGACATCACCGGGCCGAAGATCTCCTCACGCACGATCTTCATATCGTCATCACAACCGGCGAAGATCGTCGGCTGCACATACGCGCCTCCGGCGAGTTGGCCGTCGCTCGCCCGTTCGCCGCCGCAGATGAGACGTGCACCGCTTTCATTGCCGGCTTCCATGTAAGAGAGCACCACCTCCATGTGTTCTTTCGAAATCAGCGGGCCGACCTGTGTGTCCGGCTCGAGCGGGTCGCCGAGTTTCAGTTTCTGCGTGCGTGCCTTCAGCCGTTTCAGGAATTCTTCCTCGATCGACGCATCGACGAACACGCGCGTGCCATTGGTGCAGATCTCGCCCTGGCTGTAGAAATTGGCCATCATCGCGGCCGACACGGCCTCGTCGAGGTCGGCATCGGCAAAGATCACCAGCGGCGATTTGCCGCCCAGTTCCATCGTGACCTGTTTGAGCGTTTCCGCAGCGCCCGCCATCACTTTCTTGCCGGTGCCGGCCTCGCCCGTGAGCGAGACCTTGGCAATCCCCGGATGCGCCGTCATCGCGCGGCCCGTATCGGCGAAGCCCTGCACCACATTGTAGAGCCCATCGGGCAATCCCGCCTCACGGTAGATCTCGGCGAGTTTCAGGGCGGTCAGCGGCGTCAGTTCAGCCGGTTTGAATACCATCGCATTGCCGGTGGCGAGCGCCGGGGCCGATTTCCAGCAGGCGATCTGCAGCGGGTAGTTCCACGCACCGATGCCGGCGCAGACGCCGAGCGGCTCTCGGCGGGTGTAATAAAAGGCGCGTGACAGGTCGCCGTATTCGCCCTCGATCCCGGCTGCGATACCGCCGAAGTACTCGAGACACGCGGCGCCCGATTCGACGTCGGCCTCGGGGGTTTCCTGAATGGGGCGTCCCGTATCCAGGCTCTCCAGGCGCGCGACTTCGTCGACGCGCTCACGCAAGAGCTCGGCGGCGCGGCGCAGCACGCGCCCGCGTTCGGCGCCGGTCCAGCGGGCCCATTCGCGCTGGGCCCGGGCGGCCGCCTGTACCGCGCGGTCGACGTCGGACTCGCCCGCCAGCGCGATCCGGGCAATGGTCTCGCCGTTCGCGGGATTGATGTCATCGAAGGTCTCGCCCGAATCGGCGTCGCACAACTGACCGTCGATGAAAAGTTGCCTGTATTCGCCCTGCATGCAGTCGGTCTCCGCTTTCAGATGGCACCCGTGCGGCCGCTGTCGTCCGGCCGGTCAGTGGGCACTCGATAGTGTTCCAGCATCATACGCAGATAGTCGTCCGCGAGAATATGCGCCCCCGCCGCTTCCGGTGTGCAGCGGGCGAGCGCGGCACGGACCCACACCCCGTCGATCATCGAACTCATGCCCTCGGCGGCGCGTTCGGCCGCCGCGTCCGGCAACAGTTGCCGGAACGCGTCCAGCAGGTTCGAGCGCAGCCGGCTGACGTACACGCGGTGCAGGCGTTTGAGTTCCGGCGAATGCGGGACCTGGCCGTAGAACGACAGCCATGCGGCACAGATTTTCGGTGTCGACTGTTCGGCGGCGAAGTTGGCACCGAGAATCGCCTCGATGCGATCAGTCGGCGTCGTGGCACGCCGCAGGCGCCGGATCATCTCCCGCTGCAGGTCCACCAGCAGCGATCGCATCGTCGCCGCCAGCAGGGCGTTCTTGCCGCCGAAGTAATGGGCAATGATACCGCCCGACAGCCCGGCGTTCTTGCTGATCCGGGCGATGGTCGTCTCGGAGAAACCATGCGCCTCGATCGTGTCGATCGTCGCATCGATCAACTGCCGGCGGCGAACGGGCTGCATTCCGAGCTTGGGCATGGCGCACATGATCCGCGTTGTTGGAGTCCACACTACGTTTTTTTAAATGGACGATCAAATAAAATACGGGGAGCCGAAGGTGAAAGCGGGCGTTTCCGGGGATCGTGGCGACGGCGCGAGTGCGGCAGTGGGCCGGCTTTTGTCGAAGGCGACAGCCGGCGTGCACGGTGGTGGGATTTATCGATAATGGACAAGGAGCCGCCGGCTGGCTCCCTTCGGTCGCAAGTCGGCCTATGCGCGCTGCACGCTCCCGGTTAGCGGCTGTGCGGCTTCGGGATGGCGTCGGAGCCAGCGCTCCAGCAGCCGGTAATGATCGCGGTCGAACGGGGCTGCGGGTGGATCGGATGCGATCTCGGCTGCCTCGGCTTCATCCCGGGCCGATCCGAGGTAACGCCAGTGATCGACGACGTGGCATTCGCTACGGCCGCTTTCGGGGTCCGTTTCCGTAACCGCGATCGGACCGGACCATGGCCATGGCCGGATCCGGCGCTCGCCGAGGGCTTCCAGCAGACGCATGTTGAAGCGCACGGGCGCTTCGTCGCCGGTGCAGGCACCCTTGCAGCGGCCGATCTGCCGACCGAAGCAGGGACGGTTCCCGCTGCCTTTCTCGAGGCCGAGGCGGCGCCGGCAGAGCGCGTGCTCATCGGCGATGCGCCCGAGTTCCCGACGCGCGGCCCGGCGATCGCCGAAGGGGCCGTACCAGTATCCGCCGGGCCATGCGTGCGGGTCCTGTGCCGGCACGATCGCTGGTTGGAAACAGCCATCCGCGCTTTCTGCCAGGCCAATGATGACCTGGGCGCCGGCCTTGCGCAGGCGCCGGTTATGCAACGGCTGGAGCTGTTTGATCAGGCTGGCCTCGCGCAGAAGGGCGCCCAGTTCACCGACAGTCTCCTGCCAGTCGATGCGCGTCAGCCGGTGCGCGATCCGGGTGGCCGTGTGTGAGCGGTGATCGCCGGACAGGTGGCCGCGCACACGGTCGTGCAGGTCAATGCTCTTGCCGACGTACAGCAGCGCATCGTCCTCGCCGTAAAACAGGTACACGCCGGGACTGTGCGGCAGTCCTGCAAGCGCATCGGGAGGCAGTTGCGGTGGCAGCGACGGGCCATTGCACTGGCGTTCTATCGCCCGGGTGACGGTCGCGGCACCGAGATCGCGGGTGGCCGCGTCGACAAAGGCGAGCGCCGCGCGGGCATCGCCGAGGGCCCGGTGGCGGTCGTCCCGTGGCAGGTCGAAGCGCTGGATCAGGGCATCGAGGCCGTGACCGCGGTGTTCCGGATACAGCGCCCGTGACAGGCGCACGGTGCACATGACAGGTGCCCGGAAGGTAATTCCCTCGCGACGGAATTCGTTGCGCAGGAAGCCGTAGTCGAACCGCGCATTGTGGGCGACCACCGTGCGACCGCGCAGGCGTTCCAGCAGTTCATCGCGGATACGGGCGAACGCGGGGGCGTCGGCGAGCATCGCGTCGTCGATCCCGGTCAGGCCGGTGATCGTGGGCGGAATCGCTCGGCCGGGGGCGATCAGGCGTGACCATTCGTCGACGATGGTGCCGTCGTCGACGGCGACCACGGCGACTTCGATGATGCGGTTATGGGCGGGATTGCCGCCCGTGGTCTCCAGATCGACGAACGCCCAGCTGCCCGTGAGTGGCGTCAGCCCCGCATGTGTCCGCTGCGCGCCGGGCACTCGCGTTCAGGCACCGTTGCCGTCGCCCGGGTCGCCATCTTCCGCTTCCGCGGTCGCGTCGCCACCACCGTCGCCGATGGCATCCGCCTGGCGCTCCACCTTCGGCAGCGCAACCGGCATACCGGGATGCAGGTCTTCGAAGTTGAGATCCGGATTGTACTGGCGCAGGAGCCATACCGGGACGTTGTCGGCCCGGCGGGCCAGCGTCCACAGGGAATCACCGGACTGCACCGACGCCTGTTCGGTACCGGTGATTCGGAACTGCTCGAAGAACCGGGCCTGCAGCTCTTCGTGGTACGCCTCACGGCGCTTCTCGAATTCAGCCGGTGCGACGCGGCTGAATCGGAGTTTGATCCGCTTGCCGACCACGACCGGCTTGCCATAGCGCATGCTGTTGACCCGGCGCAGCTCGCTCGCGCGCAGATCGAGCCATTCGGCGTAATGACCAAGCGTTTCCGCTGCCTGCACCTCGATCGAGCCATCCGCGGCCACGCTGTAGTCGGCCGGGTCGGCTGACAAGGCCGTTGCCGCCGTGTCGGGCACCGATTGCGCCGGATTGTTCGCACGCAGCGTCGCCAGTGGGCCCGTGCTGTCCGTGTCCTCCGTGCTGTCGCCCTCCGCGGGCGTGGTCCCCGTGTCTGTCTCGGCCCCGGATCCCTGTTCGGCGGTTTCCGGATCGGCGCTGGATGTCGCTGCGGTCGCTGACGCACCGGCAGCGTCCGGAGGCGTGGCGCCCGCTGCTGCAGCGGCATCAACATCCACATTCACCGAAGCGACCACTTGCCCATCTTCCCGAGGTGTCGCGTCCGACTGCGTGCTCGCATCGTCGTCGCTGGTGGCGTTCCCGCCGTCCGCGACCGTGACCGCCTTCACATCGTCTGCTGCGCGCCCGTCCACGCGCAGCTTCTGGCCGGGATAAATACGGTTTCCGTCGCCGAGCCCATTGGCCGCCACGAGGTTCGACACCTTCAGGCCGACGCGGTTGGCGATACCCGACAGCGTGTCGCCACGGCTGACGGTATAAAAGCGTCCGCCTTCATTACTCTGGTCCGCAGGCACCGGCAGCCGCAGTGTCTGTCCCGCGCGGATGAAGTTGCGGCTGCGGAGGTTGTTGAGCGCCATGATTTCGTTGCTGGACACGGCATACCGGGAGGCGATCGCGGACAGCGTTTCGCCCGAACGCACGCGATGGAAACGGTCGGGGATCTGGGCGAAATAGCGCGCGCTCTGCTCCACTTTGGCGAGCAGTTCTTCAGCGGGCGGGCGCTCCGGACCGGCCGGGACCCGCAGGCTGTAGCCGCGCGGGACCCGTTTGTCGCCCGACCAGACCGGGTCCCGGAGGCCGCGGTTGAGATCGCGCAGGTGCTCGCGGTCCACGTCGAATGCCCCGGTGAGCGCGGCCACTGGCGCATAGAACGGCAGTTCGACCGTTTCGGTAACGACGGTGTCGTCACGCTCGATCAGTCCGAAGTATTTGCTGGCATTGAAATCGACATCGACAGCGGCCAGGAAGGCGGGGTAAAAGTTGCGCGAGGCGAAGCCCCACGTGCGGCTGGAATACTGGTCGATAATCGTGGCGATGTTCTTGCTGCCCACCTGCCGCGCCGCCCTGCGGATGCCGGCCAGTCCGTGGTTGTACGCCGTGATCGCCATCGCCCAGTTGTCGGTGATCGAGTAGTTGTGCTGGAGCAGACGGGCCGCCGCCACGCTCGATGTGAACGGATCCATCCGTTCGTCGACGACGTGATCGATCCGCATGTACCGCCGCCCGGTCGCGCGCGTGAATTGCCACAGTCCGGCGGCTCCGACCCGCGACCATGCATCCGGATTGAACGACGATTCGACATGCGGCAGCGCCGCCAGCTCTTCCGGCAGGCCCATGTCTTCCAGCGTACGCCGGATATGTGGCTCCCACGCGCCCGAGCGCACGAGTCCGGCGCGGAACTTGTCGGATTGGCCGAGCTGGAAGCGGATGTTGTTCGCGGCTCTCTGCAGGCGGCTGTCGCTCACGCCTTCCGGCCAGAGTGCAAGCACCCGGCGTTCTTCCTGATTCAGGTTCGCGCGATTCTTGCCGGCGATGTTCCGCAGCACATCCCGATAATGCGCTTTGCGCGCGCGGACCTGGCGGCTCCGTTGATCGCGGTATCTGCTGTCGAGCGCGACTTTCTCATACACGACCGAGAGGTTGTCCCGGTCGTGGAGCAGGCCGCCATCGGTGGAGACCTGGGTGTAGACGCTGGTCCAGAAACGGACAGCGGGTTCGATCTCCGGGGGGCGGGGGAAATCCGCGTTCGCGGCAAAGCCCGCGGTGGAGACAAGGAACAGGCCGGCCAGCAGGGTGGCGGTGAGGCGTTTCATGATCGGGTGGTTTTCCTTGCGATCGATCCGGATCGCGGGCGGACGGTTTCGCGGGACGATGCGTATCGTTGACGCCTGTGGCACGGGCTTCAAGTACGCGGGACACAAAATTTCCCTGCGGTAGAATGGGAGGCCTTAACCCCCCGACATACGGTACGCCGCCTTGAGTGAAACGAAGATTCTGTTGCCGGAAAGCGACCTTCCGACCCACTGGTACAACGTGGTCCCCGACATGCCGAATCCGCCGGCACCCTACCTGGGGGCGGACGGTGAACCGGTGCCGCCGGAGGCCCTGGGGGCCATATTCCCACCGGGTATCCTCGAGCAGGAAGTGTCGACGGAGCGCTGGATTCCCATTCCGGAGCCCGTCCGCGAGGCGCTCAAGCTGTGGCGGCCCGCTCCGCTGTATCGGGCGAAGCGGCTGGAGGAACGGCTCGGCACACCGGCGAAGATTTACTTCAAGTACGAGGGCGTGAGCCCGGCCGGTTCGCATAAACCGAATTCGGCGGTCCCGCAGGCGTACTACAACCACATCGCCGGCATCCACCGCCTGACCACGGAGACCGGTGCCGGGCAGTGGGGGTCCTCGCTGGCCCTGGCCGGGCAACTGTTCGACATGCAGGTCCGGATCTACATGGTCCGGGTGTCGGCGGAACAGAAACCGTTCCGCAAATCGATGATGGAGCTGTGGGGCGGGGAGGTGATCCCGAGTCCGTCGAACCTGACCCAGGCCGGGCGCGACGTGCTGGCGAAGGACGCCGATAATCCCGGATCGCTCGGGATCGCGATCTCGGAAGCGGTCGAGGAGGCGGCGGGGCGCGACGACACCAACTATGCGCTCGGGTCCGTGCTCAATCACGTATTGCTTCATCAGACCGTGATCGGCCAGGAGACGAAGCGGCAGTTGGAACAGGTCGGCGATTATCCGGACATGGTGTTCGCGCCCTGTGGTGGTGGCTGCAACGTCGGCGGCATGATGTTCCCCTTTGTCACGGACAAGGCCGCCGGTCGCGATATCCGCCTCGTGGCCTGTGAGCCGGCCTCGTGCCCGACCCTGACGCGCGGGCGGTTCACCTGGGACTGGGGGGATTCCATCGGCCTGACGCCGCTGATGAAGATGTACACCCTGGGGCACGACTTCATGCCGCCGGGGATCCATGCGGGTGGTCTGCGTTATCACGGCGTGTCGCCGCTCGTCTCCCAGCTCCATGCCGAGGGCGTGATCGAATCGGTCGCGCCGCAGCAGCTGGCGACGTTTCGTGCCGGACAGCTGATCGCCCAGACCATGGGGATCATCCCGGCGCCGGAATCGGCGCATGCTGCGGCCGGCTGCATCGAGGAAGCACTGCGGTGCAAAGAGACGGGGGAACCGAAGACGCTGCTGTTCACGCTCTCGGGGCATGGCCACTTCGACATGGCGGCCTACGATAAATATCTGGCCGGCGAACTCGATGATTACGACTACCCGGAGGCAGAGGTCGCCGCCGCGCTGGAGCGCCTGCCGAAATTCGAGCGCGAGCCGGTCTGAAAGCCTGGTAATGCCGGAGATGCGGCATGGATGACGACATCACGGCCGGCCCGCTGTTGCCATGCGTCCGCGCGGCCACCGGCAGGGCGCTCGCCAGTGGTGCCCTCGGCCCGATCGATACGCGCGAGGAAGTGCTGCATGACGCGGGTTTCGTGTTTCGGCTGCGCACCGTCGCCGGCCTCGCCCGCAAGGAGGCGGCTCAGGCGCAGGCACGGGCGGGTGGCTTCGATCGCGACCCGTTCCTCCCGCCGTACGAGGAAGGCCTGTATGTCGGGCCGGTGCGGCCGGCGCACGTCGGACTGCTGAACAAGTTCCCTGTACTCGAAAATCACCTGCTCATCGTCACCGATCGTTTCCGCCGGCAGGAAGACGCGCTCGATGCGGCGGACTGCGAGGCCCTTCTGCGTATACTCGGTGCCGGTGCGGGGCTGGTGTTCTACAACAGCGGCGAGGCTGCCGGAGCGAGCCAGCCGCATCGCCACTTGCAGTGGGTGCCGCTGGCGGCAATGCCGCCGCTGGAGGCGGCCGTGAGCGGCGGTGAGGCGCTGCCGTTCCCTGTTGCCAGCGAGGTGCTGCCACCGGCCTGGCTTGATGAACCGGCCACGGCGGCGCCCGGTATGCATCAGTGCTATGTGCGTCTGCTGGCCGCCATCGGTTGCACACGGCGCGCGGAACATCCGGATGCGCCGCTCCCGTACAATCTGCTCGCGACGCGCGATCGGGTCTGGGCCGTACCGCGCGCGCATGGATCGATCGACGGCGTGGCAATCAATGCACTCGGTTACGCGGGCTGGATGCTCGCCGCCGATGACACGCAGGCCGAGACGGTGCGCGCGCGCGGGCCTCTGGCCCTGCTCGCGGCGGCAGCCGGCCGCTGAATTCTTTCCTGGAGCCGAACATGGCGAATCACACACGGACCAGCAGCATGGCAGTGTTCTGCGATTTCGAGAACGTCGCCCTCGGCGTGCTCGATGCGCGCTACGCCGCTTTCGATATCAACAAGGTCCTGGAGCGACTGCTGCTCAAGGGCAATATCGTCGTCAAAAAGGCGTACTGCGACTGGGACCGTTACAAGAACTTCAAGCCGGCGATGCACGAGGCCTCGTTCGAGATGATCGAGATCCCGCATGTGCGCCAGTCGGGCAAGAACTCGGCCGATATCCGCATGGTCGTCGATGCCCTGGATCTGTGTTACACGAAATCGCATGTCGACGTGTTCGTGATCGTCAGCGGCGATTCCGATTTCTCACCGCTTGTAAGCAAGCTCCGCGAGAACGATAAGGTCGTCATCGGTGTCGGCGTCAAGAGTTCGACCTCGGACCTGCTGATCGCGAACTGCGATGAGTTCATCTTTTACGATGATCTCGTGCGCGACTCGGAAAAGCCGGCGCGCCGCAAGCGTCGTTCGGGAAAGAAAACGGCTTCAAAGAAGAAGAGCGCTAAGACCGAAACGGCTGAATCGAAGGCCGAATCCACATCCGCGGCATCCACGGAGAGTGCGACGAATGGGGCCGATACCGCCGACGATAGCGGTGCCGACGATCGTCTACAGGAGGCGCTGGATCTGGTGATGGCCACGGTCGAGGACCTGTTCCGGGAACGTGGCGAGGAAGACAAGGTCTGGGGGTCGATGGTCAAGCAGGCGCTCAAACGCCGCAAGCCCGGTTTCAACGAGAGTTACCATGGTTATCGCAGCTTCGGGCAACTGCTCGAGGATGCGCGTGACCGCGGCCTGCTGACCCTGCAGCACGACGAAAAATCCGGTGGCTATATCATCCAGAACTATTCCACCGAAGACTGAACGCGCCTGGGCGCGCGGCTTTGTTGCCGCTCAGCGCTGGGCGGCCGCAAATTCCTTGTTGCTGATCAGGCCGTCACCGTCGGTGTCGATGCGACGGAACGATGTCCGCAGTTCGGGAACCCGGTCCGCCTCGTCCTTGCCGATCACGCCGTCGCCGTCACGGTCGAGGGTCGCGAAATCCAGGCCTTCGAGCAGGTTGACGGTTGCAGCGCGATACTCGGCCGGACTGACGTTATCGTCGCGGTCGATATCGACTCTTGCAAAGGACTCTTTCAGCGACGCGGGCATCGCGCGTGCTTCGCTGCGGCTGATCACTCCGTCCTCGTTGATGTCGACCCGTTTGAAGTCGACATCGGCGATATAGGCCATCGCGGCCGAGTACTCGCGCGGGTCGATGCCGCCGCTGCTGTTGGTGTCGATGCGCCCGAAATGTTTTTCCAGCCGCGGTGACGCGGTGGCCTCCTGCCTGCTGATGACGTTGTCACCGTCCGTGTCGTATTCCTGGAATGCGGGATCGCCGACGAATGGAATCGTTTGGCATCCAGCGAGAAGCGGAATCACGGCGAGACCTATCCATTTGTTCATGCTGCCTCCGTTACCCGAGAGTGGGCGTCGTGGTTCGAGCCGCACCCCCCGAATCGCGAGGGCATCGATGCCACCTTCAGTATCAGGATTTAGTCGGCGCCGGTGTGACTGTCAAGCAATAGGCGCGGATCGCGGTGTGCCAGAGGCTGCAGCAGGGTGGCAACCGGGTGGAACAGGGTGCCGCGCTCAGGGACTGGTGCGCTCGGTCACGATCCAGCGGTGTACTTCGCGTGCCTGCGCCGAAAGTGACCGGTCGGCCGGGACCGCGGCGTAGTAGCCGCGCGGCGTGCGCAAATGGGTGTTGATCGCCGGGACGATCCGTTCGTCGGCCAGCAGGTCGTCGATTACGGGGCGCCAGCCGAGCCCGATCCCCTGCCCGGCCATCACGGCGTCCAGCAGCATCGGATAGTTGTTCATGCGGATCCCGTGCAGGCCCGCCTGCAGACTGACGCCGTATTGATCGAACCACACCGGCCAGTCGATGACGACGCCGTGCAGGCGGTTCCAGTGTTCCGGGTCGAGGTGCAGCAGGTGTTGCCCGACGAGGTCGGCCGGTCCGGCTGTCGCGAGTTCCGGGTGGGCGGCCCGGTATCCCGGGCTGCATACGGGCACGATCACTTCCGCGCCCAGCAGCGTGCGGTGCTGGCCGGGCGGCGTGGGGTCCCCGCCGTAGCAGACGGCGATATCGACGTCGTCGGCGCTCGGGTCGAGTTCCCGGTCACCCGCGAGGACGCGTACGTCGATTTCCGGGTGATGCTCCCGGAAGGCATGAATGCGCGGCATCAGCCAATAGTTGGCGAAGGCGATCGTCGACGCCAGCGTCACCGGTGGTTCCTCCCCGCTCATGCGCACCCGGCGAATGCCGCTGGCGATCTCACCCAGACCTGCGGTAACGGATTCCTGTAACCGCCGGCCCGGGCCGGTGAGTTCCAGCCGTCGCTGCCCGCGGTGGAAAAGACGCGTGCCGAGCTGTTGCTCGAGACGGGCGATCTGTCGGCTCACGGCCGCCTGCGAGACGTGCAGTTCCTGCGCCGCACGCGTAAAACTGGTCAGGCGCGCGGCGGCCTCGAAGGTCACGAGGGCGTTCAGGGGCGGCAGTTCGCGTTTCAGCGAAGTCATTACATGATGTTATCGAATTGAGGCAATTTTGTCGTTTGACGGTCTGTATGGGCGTGCCTAGCGTGTTTTTGACCGCGAACCACATAACGATTCCGTATGTCGAAACCGTTCGGCCGGACGGCCGGGGAGATCCCGATGAGCAATGATCCGCTGCTGCAGCCCTACCGGCTGCGCCATCTCGAACTGAAGAATCGTGTGCTGTCGACCAGCCATGAGCCCGCGTACTCGGAGGGCGGCATGCCCACCGACCGGTATATCGCGTATCACGTCGATAAGGCGAAGGGCGGAATCGCGCTGACCATGATCGGCGGTTCGGCCATCGTTGCCCCGGATTCCCCGCCCGCGTTCGGCAATCTCGATGTCACGACCGACGCCATCATCCCGCATTTCCGCAGGCTGGCCGACGCCGTGCATGCGTATGACTGCGCGGTGATGACGCAGCTTACCCATCTCGGTCGCCGCACCGGGCACTACACCGGCGACTGGCTGCCCGTGCTCTCGCCGTCGTGCGTGCGCGAACCGGCCCATCGCGCCTTCCCGAAGATCGCCGAGGCACATGATATCCAGCGGATCATCCGCGCCTACGGCCAGGCGGCGCGGCGCTGCCGCGAGGGCGGGCTCGACGGCATCGAGCTCGAGGCCTACGGGCATCTGATGGACGCCTTCTGGTCGCTGCGCACCAACCAGCGGGAGGACGAGTGGGGCGGCTCGCTGGAAAACCGCACCCGCTTCGCCCGTGAGGTGATCGCGGAGATCCGTCGTCAGGTGGGTGACGATTACATTCTCGGCATCCGCATGGTGTTCGACGAAGATATCGAGGGCGGCGTGTCCAGGGATGAGGGCCTGGAGATCGGCAAACGCCTCGTGGCTACCGGTCAGCTCGATTTCGTCAACGTCATCAAGGGCCACATCGAGACCGATGAAGGGCTGTCGCACGTTATTGCCAACATGGGCACGCCGCAGGGACCGCAGGTCGATTTCGCCGGCGAGATCCGGGCCGAGCTCGGTGGAATCCCGACATTCCACTCGAACCGCATCAACGATATCGCCACCGCCCGGTACGCGATCCGCGAAGACAAGCTGGATATGGTGGGCATGACGCGCGCCCACATGGCCGATCCGCATATCGTGGACAAGCTCGCCGCCGGCGATGAAGACCGGATCCGGCCGTGTGTCGGTGCCGGCTACTGCATCGATCGCATCTACGAGGGCGGCGAGGCACTGTGTATCCATAACCCCGCCACGGGGCGCGAACAGTCCATTCCACAGGCGATCGAGCCGACCGAAGGTCCACGCCGCCGGGTGGTCGTAATCGGCGCCGGACCGGCCGGGCTCGAGGCGGCCCGTGTCTGTGCCGCGCGCGGTCACGAAGTGGTCGTGTTCGAGGCGGCCGACCGCGCCGGTGGCCAGGTCGCGCTGGCTTCGGTGCCGCAGCGCCGCCGCGAACTGATCGGGATCGTCGACTGGCGCGTGTCCGAGCTGGAACACCTGGGCGTCGAGGTGCGCTACAACACCTACGCCGAGGCCGCCGACATCGAGGCGGAGTCGCCCGACGTTGTCATCGTCGCCACCGGCGGTCTGCCCAACACGAGCTTACTGACCGCCGGCGAGGACCTGGTCGAAACCACCTGGGACATCCTCGGTGGTCATTTCACCGCGCGCGGGTCGATCATGCTGTATGACGACAATGGCCAGCATCCCGGGCCGACCTGTGCCGAGTATCTCGCCACGCAGGGCGAGGACGTGGAGATCGTGACCACGGAGCGGTTCATCGGCCAGCAGATCGGCGGGACGAACTATCCCGCCTACCTCAAGGCCTTCTATGAGAACGACGTCACGATCACGCCCGACCACTGGCTGCGGCGGGTCGAGCGCGATGGTGACGGCCGTCTCACGGCGACCCTGTACAACGATTACACCAAGCGGGAGATGACGCGTACGTTCGATCACGTTGTCGTGGAGAACGGCACGCTGCCGCTGGACGACGTCTACGAGTCACTGCGGGCGAACTCGGTCAACGGCGGCGAGACCGATTTCGATGCGCTGCTCAGCGGCCGTCCGCAGACGATCGAAAACAATCCGGACGGTGACTATCGCCTGTTCCGGATCGGCGATGCCGTTGCCAGCCGCAATATCCACGCCGCGATGCTGGACGCGATCCGCCTCTGCAAGGATCTGTGACCCGCCTGTGCACGCCCGGTAACCCGTCCCCGTCGGGGCGGGCAACAACCGGTCGGCCGGATTCCTGGCCCGCGCCTGAATCTGTCCCGGCGCCTTTCCGGATGGCGGATTTTTCGGTTTTTCGTGTCCGACTCGGTCGTGAACGATTTCGCTCCACGAGCGCCCGGTGGCTCGCGCGCCATGCCACTGACCCCACCTGAAACGGGGCCGGGGAAATTTGTCCACTAATCAATTGTGTACGATGTTATTTGCGGCTCCCATGGGGCATGACTTCAATTTTTCGTCCGCGTAGCATCCGCTTTTGCGCGAGCGACGAAATGCCTGGCGTGAACGGTTTGCGTGCTACCGTCGAAATCATGACGTTGCACGCGGCAGACAATCGTCAACAGTGGTTCGTACGGCGTTTGACTCCGTATTCGGGCGAGGTGAGACTGCGATTCACCTTTCCCCGGATGTCCGACGCAAAGATGACCAGGATCGTCTGCCGTTCCGTGAACCGTGCCCGCCGTTCCCGGGGGTGTCGTCGATGACGGCCACCACCGAGGAGGAAAACGGCATTCTGCTGCGCCTTGCCGACGGTGATTCCGGCGCGGCGCAGGAAGTGATCAATGCGTACGGCGGACTCGTGTGGTCTCTGGCCCTGCGGTTTTGCCGATCGCGCGCCGATGCGGAGGACGCCGTGCAGGAAATCCTTACCGATGTCTGGAAGAGTGCCCACCGTTACCGGTCCGCGCGTGCGTCTGAGCGTGTGTTCATCAGCATGATCGCGCGCCGCCGGCTGATCGACCGCCTGCGCCGCGACAAGCGCCGGGGCGAGGTCGAACCGCTGGCTGCCGGGCCGTCGTCGGAACTGCAGCATCCCGGTGATTCCGGCGAACGCGGCTGGGACGCGCGTCAGGCCGCACAGGCGATGCAGTCCCTCAGCGACGATCAGCGTCGAGTGCTTGAGATGAGCGTGACGCAGGGGCTGACCCAGCGCGAGATCGCCGAGGCGACCGGCACCCCGCTCGGGACCGTCAAGACCCACATGCGCCGTGGCCTGATCCGCCTGCGCGAGATGATGTCGGACGACGACGATGTCGGGCAGACCGGAGGGGCGACGAGTTGAACGCGGATCAGCCGCAACGCGAACGCCTCGATGAACTCCTGCTCGATCGCGCCGTCGAGGGGATCGATCCCGCCGAGACGGCCGAGCTCGAGACACTGCTTGCCCGGATGGGGCATGACGACCCCGAAGGCTACGATCTCGCGGCCGCTTCCGTCTGGGTCGCCGCCGGCGCGCCCGAGGAACCGATGCCGGCGGATGTGGCGGAGCGCGCGCGTCGTACGCTCGAGAGGGGCGCTCCGGCAGCGCGCGAAGATGCGGATGACCGTCAACAGTCCACCGATAACGTCCGCCCCCTGCATCCGCAGCCGCGCCCGGCGGGCCGGGCCGCCGCCACGACGGGCTGGATCGCGGCGGCCGCGGCGCTGGTGCTGGCGGTTGCGGGTTGGTGGCCGCAACCGGACGCGGGTGGACCGCAGGAGTTGACGGCCGCGCGCGATGCGCTGCTGGCAGAGGCGCCCGACGCGGTGCGCGTCGACTGGAGCAATACCGAGCATCCGCGCGCGCAGCAGCTCAACGGTGGCTACGTCGTGTGGAGCGACGAACGCCAGCAGGGTTACATGACCTTCAAGGATATTCCGGACAACGATCCGAGCGAGCACCAGTACCAGCTCTGGGTCTTCGATGCCACGCGCGACGAGGACTACCCGGTCGACGGCGGCGTGTTCGATGCCCGCCGGAACGACGCGGGCGAGGTCGTCATCCCGATCGAGAACAAACTCCCCGTCCGCCAGGCGACCCTGTTCGCCGTGACGCTCGAACCACCGGGGGGCGTCGTCGTCTCCGACCGCGATCCCATCCTCTGGGTTGCGAAACCCGAGGCCAAGAGTTCCTGACGCCGCTTATCAAAGGCGTGGGGTTCTCGTCTGGACCGGACCGTGTGTAATCATTTCTCGCAGAGGCGCGGAGCACGCTGAGGGCGCAGAGAGAGCGAAGGGCTGAAGAGTCGACTGTCAGACGAAGGCCGGCCAGCGACTGCCGATTTATTCCTCTCGGCGCTCTCTGCGGCCGCTGCGACTCTGCGAGAACTCCCTTCGAACGCGCTTATACCCCACCGCCCCTGTCAGCGTCGGTTCTCCCCGTCCGGCAACTCGTACACGGCCACGATCGGCCAGTGATCCGACGGAGATGTATCGCCGTGATAACAGTGCGGTGAGTGCGCCGCGAGCGGTCGGGCGTGGCGGTTGGCCGTGATCCAGTCGAAGCAGGCGTTGTACTGGTGGGCGCCCGGGTCCGGATTGGCCGTCGGGACGGCGGGGAATGTTGCCGGCGGCTGCAGGGAAAGGGCGGCGAAGCAGGAGATGTAGCCGGCCTCGTGCAGGATGCGCGAGGGGTGGTAAGCATCGTTGAAATCGCCCATCACGAATGCGGGTTCCCCGTCGTATACGACGCTGTCCATCGCTGCGACGATCGCGTGCGCCTGATCGATGCGTGGGGAGCGTCCGGTCGCGGCCTCGTCCGGATGGCTGGTGTGCGTCAGGTGGGCAGTCGCCGCGACGACCGTCCCGTGGCGGTCACGCCGCGCCAGACGGACCCAGAAAAGGCGCCGCGATACTTCGTGACTGCCGTAATCGACCGCGCCGTGACCGCCGTACTCGAACAGCGAGGCGCGCCACCACAGGTTGCTCTCGCAGGTCCAGCCGTAGAAGTCGTCATCGACCCGTTCGTGTCCCGGGAGGGTTTCATCGATGCAGTCGCGCGTTTCGGCCCGCAGTTCCTGCACGCCGAGGATGTCCGGAGAAAAACGCTCGAGGAACTGTCGCAGGGCCGGTTCGCGCGCTGGCCAGCGCTCAGTGTTCCACAGGTTGTAGGTACACACGGACGCCCGCAGCGGGTTCATGCGTCATCGTCTCCGGGCAGCAGCAGGGTCGAGCCGGTCGTCGCGCGCGACTCCAGCGTCTCATGGGCGCGCCGCGCATCCCGCAGCGCAAAGGTCTGGCCGATCCTGATCTGCAGGATGCCCCGGTCGATCGCGTCGAACAGGTCACCGGCCGTCGATACCAGATCCGCGCGCTCGGTCGTATAGGTCGCGAGCACCGGTCGCGTCAGCGTGAGCGATCCCTTCTGACTGAGGATGCCGATATTGAACGGTTCGATCGCGCCGGACGACTGACCGAAGCTGACCATGTGGCCGCGCGGGGCGAGGCAGTCCAGCGAGCGCATGAAGGTCGCCTGACCCACGGAGTCGTAGACGACCGGTACTCCGGCGCCCTCCGTAATCCTGTTGACCGCCTCGACGAAGTCTTCTTCCGTATACACGATCGGATAATCGCAGCCGTGCGCCCGGGCGAGCTCTGCCTTTTCATGCGAGCCCACCGTGCCGATCACGGTCGCGCCCAGGTGGTGTGCCCACTGACAGGCCAGCAGGCCAACGCCGCCCGCCGCGGCGTGGAACAGGATCGTGTCGCCGGGTCCGACCGGGCGGGTCTGTTTGAGCAGGTACTGCGCGGTCATGCCCTTGAGCAGCACGGCCGCCGCGGTCCGGTCGTCCACGCCGTCCGGCAACGCCACCACGCGATCGGCCGGCATGAGGCGGGTCCCCGAATACGCGCCGAGCGGCCCGGAGGCATACGCGACACGATCACCCACCGTGAATTCCGTGACGCCCTCGCCGACGGCCTCGACGACACCGGCCGCCTCGATTCCGGGCACGAAGGGCAGCTCCGGACCTGCGTACAGTCCAGTGCGGAAGTACACGTCGATATAGTTGAGCCCGATCGCCGTGTGCCGGATGCGAAGCTCCTGCGGGCCCGGTTGGCCGACATCGACCGATTCCGATTGCAGTACCCCGGGGCCGCCGAGTTCATGGATGCGGATCGCCAGTGTCACGGTGCGGTTTCCCCTGGTGGCTCTTGTGCCATCAGTTTTGTGTCGATTGCGGTCTCCGTCAACCGAAACAGAACGGGCGATGGCGTGCCGGTCCGGAATCGCTTGCACGTTTGTCAGGTTGAATCCGGTACGGGGGGATGGCACCGTCGCTGCCTGGAGCGGGTCGCCATCGAATCCCGTGCACACCGCAAACAGACAACGGACAAAAAAAGGGGACCTTCATGCACCTTCGTCTCGCCCTCGCCGCCGCCTTGATCCTGGCTCCGTCTGCCGCGCTCGCGGAAAAGACCGGTCAGTACTGGGGGTTGAGTATCGATGATTCCGAACTTACGGCCCCGAACGGTCTGCGCGGCGAGGGGACCAACTTCGGTCTGCATGGCGGTTACCATTTCAACGATTTCCTCGGAGTGGAACTGCAGATTGGCGGTTCATCGACCGACAACGCCGAGGAGGTCTATTACACTGCTGCGTTCGGCCGGTTCAATCTGCCGTTCGAGAAAGTGAATGTCTATCTTCTTGCGGGGGCTGCGGGCGTGTCTTTCGATCAGGGGCCGCCCAAAGACCGCGACAACGAGTTCGATCTCGCCGGAGGTATCGGTGTCGAACTGTTCGGCAACGAGCGGACTTCCGTGCGTTTCGAATATACCAACCTCGCCGATGATACCTACGAGAAGGTTGGTCTGGGATTCGTGCATTATTTCGACTGGCCCGCATTCCGCTGATAAGAGGCGGAAACGCCCGCTGCCGGGCGATCGGTTCGTGGCCGCGGCCTGACCGCCCAGGGCCGCACCCCGACGACCGGGCTGGCCACGCGCGGAGGCTCAGAAGTAGTACAGCAGCAGGAAGGCGATCAGCAGCACGGCTACCCACAGCACCATGCTGCCCGTCGGCCAGGTCCGGGCGAGGATGCCGCGTGGGCCATGGTGCTGGAACAGGCCGTCGATGATACGCCCGAGACGCTGCTTCCCGCGCACCTCGAGATCATCCCGCGTGGAACTGATTACCTCGATCAGTTCATGTGCGAATCGCCCGGCGGCCCGTCGCCAGATCCAGTCGAAGTCCAGCGTGATGCCCGGCTGCGGGCGAACCAGCGGCAGCAGCGTGAAGAACACCAGGGCCGAGAACGCGAGCAACTCGACCTGACCGATCACATGGGCCGCGGTGTACGGCTGGTAGGTCGAGCCGTATGGCAGCAGGACGTACAGTAGCTCGGGGAAAATACCGAAAATCAGGATCAGCCCGGCCATGGCCACCATCGCAGCGCACATGGTCGGCGGGGGGTCCTCGGTGCGGATGCCGGTATCGCGATGGAAGAACGCGAACCATGGGAAGCGCAGGCCAACGTAGACCAGCGCCAGTGCGGAGCCGGCCATCACGCCGAACCATGCCGGTGCCGCATCCGCCTTGCCCAGCGCCGCCGAGATCAGCGATTTCGAGGCGTATCCCGCCGTCAGCGGCGCAGCCGCGATGGCGAGGCCGCCGAGCAGGCCCGCGGCGGCGGTCAGGCGCATGGTGCGACCGAGGCCGCCCAGCTCACTGAGCAACCGGCGGCCGGTCATATGAATCACCGCGCCCGCCGCCATCAGCAGCAGCGCCTTGTAGAGGATGTGCGCGAACGCGTGTGCGGCGGCCGCATCCAGGGCAAGGTCCGTACCGACGCCGATACACACCACCATGAAGCCGACCTGGCCGACGATCGAGTATGACAGGAGCCGGCGCATGTCATCGGCGAGCAACGCGTAGATCGCACCGTAGGCGACCATCACCAGGCCAAGCGGGATCAGCACCGGTGCGCCAGGGAACGCGACCAGCAGGACGAAGACCGCCGTTTTCGTCGTGAACGCCGACAGGAATACCGAACCGCTCGGGCTGGCCTCCGGATACGCGTCCGCGACCCAGGCCCACAGCGGCGGCGCCCCGGCGTTGATGACCACGCCGATCAGCATCATCCAGGCGGCGGGCGAGGTCAGTGCCACCGGTCCCACCTCGACCGTGCCGGTCTGCAGGACATGGCCGGCGATGCCGAACATCAGGATGACGCCGCCGAGCAGGTGGATATAGAGATAGCGGAGGCTCGCCCGCCAGGCGCGTTGCGTGCCGCCGGCCCAGATGACGCCGGTCGAGGCCACCGCCATCAGCTCCCAGAAGATCAGGAGCGTGATCCAGTCACCGGCGAAGGTGACGCCGATGGCTGCCCCCGCGTAAATGAACGCCGCGACGTACTCGACCGGGCGCGCGCAATGGATGCCGAACACGGCGGCGCCGAACGCCGCGATCGCGAAGATGGTCGCGAACAGGCGTGCGACGGCGCTGCCGTGGACCGGGTCGAGCGTCTGACCGAGGAACTGCAGGGTCGGTCCGGTTCCTTCCGGTACGCCCCAGACACATAGCAGGGTCACCAGTGGCGCCGCGACCGCAATCGGGACACGGCCGCGCTGCGGGAACAGCGCGATCAGGGCGGCGGCCGCGATCAGTACCAGTCCGGGGGAGAAGCTAATCATGATAATCCTCCCCGCGCCCCAGGACCGCGCCGACGGCCCGGGCGAGGAAAACACCGGTGACCGCGCAGACGAGCGTATACCAGCCGTAAAACGCGAAGCCCTCGTCCACACCGAAGTAGCCGTGGTGATGGATCAAGAATTCCGCGATCACGGTCAGGCCGGCCAGCGCGATCAGGCCCAGCCAAAGGCCCCGCGGAACGGCATTGCGGTCGTCCGCACTCATGGCGTCATCCCCAGCATGGCGAAGCCCAGCGCGATGGCCGGCTGCGGATACAGGAACAGGGCGACGGTCAGGCCGGCCGTGGCCGTGAGCGCAGCCACGATCGGCCAGGGTGCTTCGCCATGGTCGGCATGGTGGCCGTGCGCCGGGTGATCCTCGGCGCGGAAGAAAGCCTTGTAGACGATCGGCACGAAGTACGCGGCGTTCAGCAGGGTGCTGGTGAAGATCACCGCGACCGCGAGGTACTGTTCCACCGACCAGGCACCCAGCAGCATGTACCACTTGGAGATGAAGCCGGCGGCCGGCGGCAGCCCGATCATCGAGAGCGATCCGATCGCGAACGCGCCCATCGTCCAGGGCATCCGCCGGCCAATGCCGTTAAGCTGGCTGATGTAGTCCTTGTGGGCGGCGGTGTGGATCGAGCCGGCAGCGAAGAACAGCGTGATTTTGCCGAAGGCGTGGGCGGCGATATGGATCGCGGCGCCGACCACGGACAACGGCGCGAGGATCGCCGCCGCCAGAATGACGTAGGACAGCTGGCTGACCGTCGAGTATGCCAGGCGCCGCTTCAGGTGGTCCTGGCGCATCGCGATGATAGAGGCCACGATGATGGTGAAGCCGGCGATCCAGAGCAGCCAGTGCGTGGTCGGCTGGTTGATGAGGAAATCGATGCCGAAGGTATAGACGATGACCTTGGTGACCGTGAACACGCCGGCTTTCACGACCGCTACCGCGTGCAGCAGCGCCGAGACCGGCGTGGGGGCCACCATCGCCGCCGGCAGCCAGCGATGGATGGGCATCAATGCGGCCTTGCCGATCCCGAACATGAAAAGGAATGCGAGCAGGCCGGCAAGCCATCCGTCGAAATGGCCGGCGACGATGCCGGCGGCCTCGAAATCAAGCGTGCCGGTGACGCTGTAGATCCAGAGAAGTCCCGGCAATAGCAGCCCGATCGAGGTCGACAGCAGAATACCGAGATAGACCCGGCCCCCCTGACGCGCTGCGTCGTCTTCCTGATGCGCGACCAGGGGATAGGTCGAGAGCGTCAGCACTTCGTAGAAGACGAACAGGGTCAGCAGGTTACCGGCGAACGCGATTCCCATGGTGCTCGACAGCGCGATCGCGAAGCAGATATAGAACCGGGTCTGCGAATGCTCGTGGTTCCCGCGCATGTAGCCGATCGAGTACAGGGAGTTGATCGGCCACAGCAGCGAAGCGACCAGCGCGAACAGCATCCCCAGCGGTTCGACCTCGAAGGCGAGGGGAACGCCCGGCAACAGTTCGATCAGGGTGACGGCCGGACGGCCGCCATCCATCACGACCGGCAGGATGCTCAGCACCACGAGGAACAGCGCGACGGAGGCGACCAGCGTGACGGTCTCGCGGACATTGGGCCAGCGGCCGGTGAGTTCGATACCGGCCGCCGCGAGGGCCGGTATCAGCAGCGCCAGCAGGATCGCCGTTTCGGGCGTAAAGGGCACGCTCATGGCGTCCCCCCCATCAACTGGCCGCCGGCCTGCAGTGCGGCGCCGACCGGAAGAGACGTCTCGATGCCGAAGTACAGATTCGCCAGTGCCAGGACCCAGGTGGGGACGAGGAGGGCGGCGGGCGCTTCCTCGATCCGCGGGCGGTCAGCCGGTGCCGGGCGCAGATACGCCGCCTCGATCATCCGCCAGACGTAGACGGCCGCCAGCAGGGACGCGAACACGATCAGCGCGACGATCGGCCAGTAGCCCTGCTCGATGGCCCCCAGCACCAGATACCATTTGCTGATGAAGCCGGCCGTCAGCGGCACCCCGATCAGACTCAGGCCGCCGATCACGATCGCCGCCATGGTCCACGGCATCGAGCGGCCGAGACCGGCCATCCGGTCGAGCTGCACCGAGCCTACGCGATACATCACGCAGCCGAGTGCAAGGAAGAGCGCGCCCTTCATCAGCGCATGGTTGAACAGATGCAGGATCGCCGCCGCGACGCCGGTTGTGGTGGCGAGCGAGATGCCCAGCGTCATGTAACCGATCTGGGCGACACTGGAATATGCCAGCAGGCGTTTCGCGTCGGTCTGCAGAATCGCGACGATCGACGCGAGCAGGATACCGGCGATCGACAGCGGCAGGAGTACGAACTGGAAGCTCATCGCCTGGAAGGCGAAATCCGCACCGAAGACGGTGAACGAAAAACGCATCAGCGTGTACAGCGCCACCTTGGTCGCCGTCGCCGCGAGGAAAGCGCTGACCGCCGAGGGGGCATAGGTGTACGCGTTCGGCAGCCACAGGTGGAGCGGGAACACCGCGACCTTGAGGGCGATGCCGACGGTGAGGAATGCGAACGCCGCCTGCACTGTCCGGGTATCCGCCAGCGCCGGCAGGCGGTTGGACAGATCGTCCATATTGAGGGTGCCGGTCATCATGTACAGGAAGCCGACGCCGATCAGCAGGAAGGTCGCGCCGATGGTCCCCATGATCAGGTACTGGAAGGACGCGGTGACCGCGCGCCGGTCGCGGCCCATGGCGATCATGACGTACGACGACAGCGACGAAATCTCGAGGAACACGAACAGGTTGAAGGCGTCGCCGGTCACCGTGATGCCCAGCAGCCCCGTGAAGCAGAGCATCCAGGCGGCGTAGAACAGGCTCCGTTGCCGCGCCGGGATCTCGCTGACAATGCTCCGTCGCGCAAAGGTGGCCGTGACGGCGCCGATGAAGGTCACCACCAGCGCGACCAGCGCGTTCAGCGTGTCGATGCGGACCTCGATGCCCCAGGGCGGCTCCCAGCCGCCGACCGCATACGACAGCACCGTGCCGTCGGCCACCTGCATGTAGAGTCGGACCGCCACCGCGAACGCGATCCATGACACTGCGGCGGTGATGGCCCAGGCGAGGTAATCCTGGAAGCGCGCGGCGGCGTGCTCATCGCCGCTGCGCAGGGCAGCACAGACCGGTGCGGCGACCAGCGGCAGGGCCACCACCAGGATGGGAATCTGATCCGCGAGTGTCACAGGGCGTCTTCGTCGTCGAGTGAGTGGATGCGGTCTTCCTCGATCGTCCCGCAGACCTCGTGGATACGGGCCGCCAGCGCGAGGCCGAGCGCCGTCGTGGCGACACCGACGACGATGGCGGTCAGGATCAGCACATGGGGCAGCGGGTTCGAGTAGGTCTCGATCCCCTCGGCCAGGATCGGGGCGGATGCTCCTTCGATCTTGCCGATGGAGATGAACAGGATGAATACGGAGGTCTGGAAGATGTTGAGACCGATCATCTTCTTGACCAGGTTGCCGCAGGCGATGACGATGTAAAAGCCCGCCATCATCAGCACGACCACGACCCAGTAGTTGTAGAGTTCGGTCACCAGTGTCATCGCCCGGTTTTCTCCTTCTCGTCGCCGCCGGTCTGCCGGATGGCGTCACGCCGTGCAGCGAATCCGTAGAAGATAGTGAGCATCACGGAAGCGACGGTGATGGCGACGCCGAATTCGATGATCAGGATACCGACGTGCTGGCCATGCGGATTGATCATCTCGCCGTGGTGCTCGTGAGCATGGCTCGCCAGCAGGGCATCGTAGTCGAGGAAATTGCCGCCTAGCAGCAGACAGGCGAAGCCGACGCTGATAAAGAGGAGCAGGCCCACGCTTACGCCCGTGCGTACGATCGCCGGCGGGAGTATCCGCTGCGTCCGTTCGAGTCCGTGCACCAGGGCGTATACGATCAGGCCGGCGCCGAAAATCACGCCGGCCTGGAAGCCGCCGCCCGGCCCGAAGTCGGCGTGGAACTGGACGTAGAACGCGAACAGGAGAATCGGGGCCAGCATGAAGTCGCTGACTTCGCGCACGATCGGGTTGCGTCTCATGACTGCTCCCCGTCCGCGTCGCCGGGTGCGCGCCGGCGCCGGCGTGCGTGGCGCTCGACGCCGAGCAGAAGCAGGACACCGATCGCCGCAGTGAACACCACTGCGACCTCGCCGAGCGTGTCATAACCACGATAACTGGCCAGCACCGAGGTAACCGCGTTCGGGATACCGATTTCGGTGCCCGACTGCTCCAGGTAGCGTGGTGCGACGTGCGTCTGTACCGGATTGTCGGGGTCGCCGAAGTGCGGCATATCGAGTGTGCCGTAGATCAGGCAGGCGCCGGTCGCCAGCACGACGAGTTTGGGCAGGAGGCGGCGGCGCGGATATTCGGGGGGCGCTTCCTCCGCTCCGGTCAGGGTCATGGTCAGCAGTAGCAGCACGGTAGTGATGCCGGCTCCGACCGCCGCCTCCGTCATGGCCACGTCGACCGCATCGAGATAGGTCAGGAGCGCCGCTGAGATGAAGCTGTAAATGCCCGCGAGCATCGTCGCGGCGAGCAGGCCGCGCACGCGCACAAGCGCGAGCGCGGTGATCGCAAGCAGCGTCAGCAGGGCGATGTTGATCAGCGTTCCGATGACTCGTCCTCCCGCCCCTTTACACTCATTGGTTTCACGCCGCTCTGCAGGGCCGAGCGCGCCAGCGCGTGCGCCGCTGTCGGCCCGGTTATGAGGATGAACACGAACACCAGCGCGATCTTGAAAGTCACCAGCGACAGCCCGGTCTGCAGGCCGAAGCCAAGCAGGATCATTCCGGCGCCGAGCGTATCGAGGATGCCGGTAGCGTGGGTGCGGCTGAAGAATTCCGGCAGTCGCAGCAGGCCGAGCGACGCCGTAAGCACGGCGAACGCGCCTATCGCGATCGAGATCCAGCTCAGCACGTCGAACACGGCACTCACGTCTCGTCCTCGGCTGCTTCGGTGCGGCCCAGGTCCCCATACTGGAAGAACTTGAGCAGCGCGATCGTGCCGACGAAGTTGATCAGCGCGTAGAGCAGGCCGATGTCCGTGAACTCGGGGCGTCCGTCAAGAAAACCGAGCCCGACGATCATCAGTACCGTGGACGTGCCGAAGGCGTTAAGGGCCAGTACGCGGTCGGGCAGGGTCGGGCCGATGATGGCGCGGGCGAGTGCGGCGGCCATCGATAACAGCAGGACGACCGTGATCAATGCGTAGGCCGCGTACATCATTGATTGTCTTCCAGCGCGGCGACCCGTCGATCCATCTCGCCGGTCTGCAGGCCTTCGGCGGTTGCATCACCGATCGCATGGACGACGATGAAGCCGTCCTCATCGGCGTCCAGACTGAGGGTGCCCGGCGTCAGCGTGATCGAGTTGGCGAAGGCGGCGAGGCCGAGCGGCGTGCGCTGCGAGGCCTTTGCTCGGATGACCTGTGGGGTGATCGGCAGGCGCGGGTGCCAGATCAGCTTTGCGACCTCGATATTCGAGAGCACGATCTCCTTGATCAGCCACGGTACGTAGAGGATCAATCGCCAGACAAACGCGAACGAACGGCCGTCCGGCTCAAGCACGCCGAGCCGGTTCGCGAGGGTCGCGACCACGAGACAGGAAGCGGCGCCCAGTGACAGGATCAGGCCGATGTAATAGCCCGACAGCAGCAGCCAAAGGGTGTAGAGAACGAGTGTCGGGACGATGATCTTTCTCACGCGGCCTGTTCTCCCCTCGCATCCGCGGCCCGGAGGCCACGGCGGTCCAGTACATTCGTTCTTCGTGGCGCGTGCGGACGGCCGGGAGCGCCGTCCGTCGATCAGCATGGAGTGTCGCAGAACCCGCCGATCGGCTCAACCGCGCGGGCGCCCGCCATGGTCCGTTCTACCGTACAATCGCATGCGATGACCCTGGATCCACCCGCTGACGATCGGAGTAATATGAATGATCGAGTTCGAGGATTTCGAACGCGTCCAGATGGCGACTGGCACGATTGTCGAGGCGACCTTCAATGAGAAGGCGCGCGTCCCCGCTTTCAGTCTGCGGATCGACTTCGGCGCGCATTGGGGCGAGAAACACAGCTCGGCGCAACTGACCCGAAATTATTCGGCGCAGGACCTGGTCGGTCGACAGATCGTCGCGGTCATGAACTTTCCGACCAAGCGGATTGCCGGCGTGAAATCGGAGGTTCTGGTTCTGGGGGCGGTCTCCGATGAACACGGCGTTGTGCTGCTGCGCCCGGACTTCGCCGTCGAAAACGGCGCTGGCATTGGATGAAACCGGATAATCGCGAATGGTAGCCGCCTTGTCATTCGCCCGTCATATCCCTGTCACTTGACTGCGGTGGAATAGCGATGTCCAACCGGAAGGTGACGAAAATGCAGGCGACGATCCTGTTGGTGGAAGACGAGGCCGAAGTGCGCGAGATGGTGACCCGCGTGCTGGCGCGCGAAGGGTTCGACATGCTCACGGCGGCCGATGCGGCGGAGGGGTATCAGCGCATTTCCGAGCAGGTGCCGGACCTGATGCTGGTTGACTGGATGCTGCCGAGCGTCAGCGGGGTGGAATTCGTGCGCCGCTGCCGACGCGATGAATTGACCGAGGACGTGCCCGTGATCATGCTGACCGCCCGGGCGGAGGAGAACGACCGCGTGCACGGGCTCGAAAGCGGCGCCGACGACTTCGTCACCAAGCCGTTCTCGCCGCGCGAACTGGCCGCGCGCATCCGGGCGGTGCTGCGACGTACTTCGGGGCAGGACGCCGAGGGCACGCTGACCGCCGGGCCGCTGTCGCTCTCCACCGTCTCTCACCGGGTCTTTATTGGTGATGAGCCGATGGAGATCGGTCCGACCGAGTTCCGCCTGCTGCGCTTCTTCATGGGGCATCCCGAGCGCGTCTACAGCCGCGCCCAGCTGCTCGACCATGTCTGGAGCCGCGAGGTGTTCGTCGAGGAGCGCACGGTGGACGTGCATGTCCTGCGCCTGCGCAAACTGCTGAAACCCCATGACCTTGAGCGGGCAGTGCAGACCGTGCGCGGGGTGGGGTATCGTTTCTCCCTCGACTGAATGGGCTGGAGTATGGCTCGCGATGGGGAGTCGTTCCGCATGAGAGAGTGCAGCGCCACAGCGGTCGCCCGCCGGTTGCCCGGAGGGGGCAGGCGATGATGTCGGACGCATGGCGCACCGAGCTCTGGCGCCTCGCGGGAACGCTGGGTGCCGCGCTTGCGACCGCGCTGCTCACGGGCCACTGGTCGCTTGCATTTCTCGGTGCCCTGATCCTGTACGTCGCCTGGCACCTGCGGCAGATGTACCTGGTCGAGCGTTGGCTCATGACCGGGGGTTCGCTCAAGAATGCGCCCGATTCGAGCGGCATATGGGACCAGATCGTTCACCACATCTACCGGCTGCAGCAGCACAACCGTCGCCGGAAGAAGCGCCTCACCAATATGCTCAACCGCTTCCACCGCTCCACGGAGGCGATGCCGGACGCCGCGGTGGTGCTTGGCGAGCAGCGCGAGATCGAATGGTCAAACCGCGCCGCCGCCACCCTGCTCGGAATCCGTAATCCCCAGGATCATGGGCAACGGATCGACAACCTCCTGCGGGACCCGGCCTTCCACGACTACCTGACCCTGGGCGATTTCGACGAGCCGATCGATATCCCGTCACCGATCAGCGATAACGTCGAACTCAATATCCGCATCGTCGCTTATGGCGATGGCCAGTATCTGCTGATGGCGCGGGATACGAGCTCACTGCGCCGCCTGGAGGCCGTGCGGCGTGATTTCGTCGCCAACGTCAGCCATGAACTGCGGACACCGTTGACGGTCATCACCGGTTACATCGAGTCGTTCGACGGCGAGCAGGTGTCCGACTACGTCCGCGACGGGCTCGCGGCGATCGACCGCCAGACCCGGCGTATGCTCTCCATCGTCCAGGATCTGCTTACGCTCTCGCGCCTGGAGATGGAGCCGCCCGATCCCGCAGCCGCGGAACTGGTTTCCGCCGGCGAACTGATCGCCGGGCTCGCGCGTGATGTCGGGGGTGCCTCCGGCGAGCGCGGTCATCGGATCGTGACCGATCTGGATGATGCCCTGGGTGTCCGGGGGGTTCCCGCCGAACTCTCGAGCGCGTTCTCCAATCTCATCAACAACGCGGTGCAGCATACCCCCGACGGCACGACGATCACCGTCACCTGGCGGGGCGAGGGCGAGGGGGCGGCTTTTGCCGTGCACGACGAGGGGCCCGGCATCGATACGCGCCATCTGGCGCGCCTGACCGAGCGTTTCTACCGGGTCGATACCAGCCGTTCGCGCGCCCGCGGGGGTACCGGACTCGGGCTGTCGGTGGTTAAACACGCGGTCGCCCGCAATGGCGGCGAACTCGATATCCAATCGACGCCGGGGCGGGGCAGTACATTCCGCTGCACGTTCCCGGTCGAGCGGGTTGAGCGCCTTGGGCGCGAACCGCGCTCGCTGGGCGGAGGTGGGCAGGCATGACGGAACGACGGCATATTCACAGCGAGTACGATGACGAGCTCAATGCCCTGCACGGGCTTCTGCTGGAGATGGGCGGGCTCGTCGAGCGGCAGCTGGCCGACGGCCTGCGGGCCCTGATCACCCGGGATGCCGAACTCGGGGACCGGGTCTGTACGGCCGATTACCGGATCAACTCGCTCGAGGTCCGGATCGACGAGGAGGCGACCATGATTATCGCCCGTCGACAGCCGACCGGCTCCGACCTGCGGCGACTGATGGCCGCGATCCGTACCGGCACCGATCTCGAACGCGTCGGTGACGAGGCGGAAAAACTCGGCCGTTTCGCCGTCGAGTTCGCCGCCGGCCATTCGTCCGAACCCGCGTTGTTGCAGGGGATGGAGCGCCTGGGGGATGCCGTGCGCCAGGTTCTGGGGGACGCCTTGGACGCGTACGCGCGCTCCGATGCAGCCGCGGCGACTGCCGTGCTCGAGGGCGCCGGACATGTGGGCGGTTACTATGACAGTGTCATGCGCGAACTGATCACCTACATGATGGAGGATCCGCGCACCATGCAACGGGCCCTGCATGCCCTGTGGTGCGCCCGTGCACTGGAACGGATCGCCGATCACGCCCGCAACCTGTGCGAGTCGGTGGTCTACGTCGAGGAAGGCCGGAATATCCGCCACCGCCCGCCCGGTGAGGTCCCCGAGCGCTGACGCGGGACACGGGCGTCCTCGCCCGTCATACGCCTGTAACATTTCCTTCATACGATCCGTGCATGTCGGGCGCCGCCGGTGCCCGGATCCGGTTCATGTTGCAGGGGCTCATCGTGATGCGACGTACAAGTATCTTCCTGATTTCTCTCGCCTTCGCCGCGTTCACGACCGGCTGTACCGAAGGCGGGGGCGGCGACGATGGCGGTTCGGCCGAGGCTGGCGACCGCAGCCAGATCCGCGTCGTGGGGTCGAGCACGGTCTATCCGTTCTCCAGCTATGTGGCGGAGGAGTTCGGCGCCACCACGGAAAACCCGACGCCGGTGATCGAGTCCACCGGCTCCGGCGGTGGCATGAAAATCTTCTGCGAGGGGGACGGGATCGACACCGCCGACATTACCAACGCCTCGCGGCGCATGAAGCCGAGCGAGTTTGAGCGCTGCGCCGACAATGGCGTAACGGAAATCACTGAAATCGCGATCGGCGCCGACGGGATCACGATCGCCCAGGCCAAGGACAAAGCCGCGCTGGATCTCACCCTCGAACAGCTGACGCTGGCCGTCGCCGCGAAGGTGCCGCAGGACGGCGAACTGGTCGATAACCCGTACAAGCGCTGGAGCGAGATCGACGACTCGCTCCCGGATCGCGAGATCACCGTCTACGGTCCACCCTCCACCTCGGGCACGCGCGATGCATTCGAGGAACTGGTCATGGAGGCCGCGACCGAGGGCATGGCGGCCTACGACGAGCCTTACTCGTCGGTGCGAGACGACGGGCCTTATGTCAGTTCGGGCGAGAACGACAACCTGATCGTCCAGAAGATCGAAAACGACCGCGAGGCCGTAGGCATCTTCGGTTACAGCTTCCTTGAGGAGAATCGGGACGCCATCGCGGCGGTCACGATCGAGGGGGTAGGGCCGACGACTGAGGCGATCTCCTCGGGTGAATACCCGATCGCCCGGAGCCTGTTCTTCTATACCAAGAACAGCCATCTGGACCGCGTTCCCGGGATGGTCGAGTACGTCGATCTGTTCATCAGCGAGCAGATGATCGGTGAGCAGGGGCTGCTCAAGAACGAGGGGCTGATTCCTTTGTCGGCCGAGCGACGCGAAGCCGTGCGCGAGCGCTTCGCGCAGCGCTCGCCCCTGCGGCTCGAGCAGCTCAAGGACTGATTGCCCGCGCTTGCGGCGGGCCCCAGGCGAGCGTCATACGAATGTCATCAATGGTTCATCACCGCGCAATCTGCTGCAGCCACGATGCGCCCCGTGGATGCACTGCCATGGGGCCAACGCCCGCACTGGCGGTAGCCGCTCCGCGTAATCGACTGCAGACAGTCAAACCACGGGATGAAACAGGATGATGAACAAACGTGCATTGATGACCAGCGTCCTCGCCAGCGCCGTTGTCGCCGCGGGTAGCGCGGCCCAGGCTGCCGAACGTGATCAGATCCGGATCGTCGGTTCCAGTACCGTCTATCCGTTCGCCAGTTACGTGGCCGAAGAGTTCGGCGCCACGACGGAGAACCCGACGCCGGTGATCGAGTCGACCGGCTCGGGCGGCGGCATGAAGATCTTCTGCGAGGGCGATGGCCTGGACACCGTCGATATCACCAACGCCTCGCGGCGGATGAAGCCGAGCGAGTTCGAGCGTTGCGCCGACAACGGCATTACCGACATCACCGAAATCGTGATCGGTGCCGACGGCATCGTGATCGCCCAGACGAAGGTAAACTCCGCTCTGAACCTCAGCAGGGAAGAACTCACGCTCGCGGTCGCCGCCAAGGTGCCGCAGAACGGGAAGCTGGTGGATAATCCCTACGAGAACTGGAACGAGATCGACAGTTCACTCCCGGATCGGGAGATCACCATCTACGGCCCGCCGTCCACCTCGGGCACGCGTGATGCGTTCGAGGAACTGGTGATGGAGGCTGCCACCGAGGAAATGGACGGTTATGACGAACCCTATACGACGGTTCGCAACGATGGCCCGTATGTGGACTCCGGCGAGAACGACAACCTGATCGTTCAGAAAATCCAGAATGACACGGAGGCCCTGGGCATCTTCGGGTACAGCTTTCTGGAGGAAAATACCGACGTGATCGAGGCGGTCACGATCGATGGCGTCGAGCCGACGCCGGATACGATTTCCGCCGAGGAATATCCGGTCTCGCGGAGCCTGTTCTTCTACACCAAGAACAGTCACCTCGACCGTGTTGCCGGCATGGAGGATTATGTCACGCTCTTTCTCAGCGAGCAGATGATCGGCAATCAGGGCCTGTTGAAGGGCCAGGGCCTGATTCCGCTGCCGCAGAAGATGCGTGAAGAGGTGCGCGCCCGCTTCGAGCAGCGGGGCGAGCTGAAGCTGGCCGACCTGAAATAACGGCTGGCAATGGGCTGGGGTAAGCCTTTGCCCCGAAGGCAGGTACGGCCGGGCCGGTATTGCCGGCCCGGCTTTTTGCGATAACGAGGTCCGAATGGAGTGCCCGTCGCGCGACGGGTATGATCGCGGACCCGGAATTGGGAGACGGTGCGGACGTGGATACCGGCGACACCATTTTCACGTTGCTTGCCGGGACGGTAGCCCTCGGCTACATGGGCTATCATATCGGGCGCCGCTGGGCCCTCGCGGCGCAGGGCGGCGGCGCCGTGCTCCACTCGCGCCCGCACCAATATGGCTGGTATGTGACCTCGTGGGGGGTCGTCCCGGCATTACTGGTCGCGGTCGCTGCCGCGTTCATTCAACTGTTCGGCTGGGTGAATCTGGTCGAAGCATCGATCCTCGTGACCGCGGGTGCCGTGGCCGGGGTCGGGATGTGGTGGGGCCGCCGAACGCTGCGGCCGGGTCTACGCGCACGCAACGCGCTCGACCTGCTCGTGCGCCGGTTCCTGCTGTGCGCCGCCCTCATATCGATCCTGACCACGCTCGGGATCATCCTGTCGATCCTGTTCGAGTCGATCCGCTTCTTCGGCACGGTCAGTATCCAGGAGTTCATCACCGGCACCACGTGGGCGCCGGGGTCGTCCTTCCTCGAAAGCGCCGGGCGCGGGGGCGAGAGTGCCTCGGACGCCAGTTTCGGTGCGGTGCCGCTGTTCGCCGGCACCTTCATGATCACGATCGTCGCCATGCTGGTGGCGCTGCCGATCGGCCTCCTGTCCGCGATCTACATGGCGGAATACGCCACGTCACGGATTCGCGGTATCGCCAAGCCGACCCTTGAGGTCCTGGCCGGTATCCCGACGGTTGTCTACGGCTTCTTTGCCGCGGTGTATGTAGCCCCGTTCGTGGTCGATTCCGCCGGCCTGTTCGGGCTGGAGGCATCATACAACAGCGCGCTCGCGGCCGGGCTCGTGATGGGCGTGATGATCATCCCATTCATCTCGTCGCTGTCTGACGATGTCATCAATTCCGTCCCCGACGCCATGCGCGAGGGCTCATACGCGCTCGGCACAACGCGGGCCGAGACCATCCGCCAGGTGCTCCTGCCCGCCGCCGCGCCGGGCATCATCTCCGCCTTCCTGCTCGCCGTATCGCGGGCGCTTGGAGAGACGATGATCGTGGTCATGGCGGCCGGGATGCGGGCCAATCTCACCTGGAATCCGCTCGAAGGGATGACCACGGTGACCGTGCGGATCGTGGCGGCGCTCACTGGCGATACCTCCTTCGACAGCGCGGAAACGCTTTCGGCGTTCGCGCTTGGGCTCGCGCTGTTCATCATCACGCTTGGTCTCAATCTGTACTCGACCATCATGATCCGGCGTTTCAAACAGAAGTACGGCGGGTGAGGGTAGCCGCATGACCGAAGAGAGAACGGAAACCCATGGCGGCGGCGGCAAGTTGGCCGCCGATGCGCGCCTGCGGCGCCGCCACCGCGCCGAGCGCCGCTTCCGCGGGATCTGTATCGGCGCGCTGCTGCTTGCGGGCGCTTTCCTTGTGCTCTTCCTCGGCAGCATGGTGGTCGCCGCGTATCCGGCGTTCACGCAGACCGAGGTCAAGGTGGAGGTGGATTTCACTGACCCGGCTCAGGCCTGGCGGGCGATCGATCCGGAGCTGAATTCGATTGTCAGCCGCGGGGTGACCCGCGTGCTCCCCAACCGGCTTGAAAACAACCCGGAACTCGCCGGCGAGCGCTTCCAGGAGTGGGTGCTTGCGAAGGCCGAAATCGACCAGTACCGCAAGGGCAAAGAGTCGCTTGACGAGGAGCTTGAGCAACGCGTTGAGCGCCTCGAGGAACAGGGTCGTTTCCGCTATTCGTTCAACCATTGGCTGTTTACGGAGGGCGATTCGAAACTGCCCGAAATGGCCGGCCTCAAGGCGGCGATCGTAGGCAGTATCTATGTGCTGGCACTGACCCTCGCCTTCGCGTTCCCGGTTGGGGTATTGAGCGCTATCTACCTCGAAGAGTTCGCTCCCGACAACCGCTTCACCCAGGCGGTCGAGATCAACATCAACAACCTCGCGGCGGTGCCATCGATCCTGTTCGGCCTGCTCGGTCTGGCGATCATGATCAATTTCTTCGGCGTACCCCGATCATCGGCCATCGCCGGTGGTCTCACGCTCGGCCTGATGACTCTGCCGATCGTGATCATCAGCACGCGGGCGGCCCTGCGTGCCGTCCCGCATTCGATCCGCGAGGGCGCGCTGGCGATGGGGGCTACCCGCTGGCAGACGGTTCGCGATCACGTGCTGCCGATGTCGCTGCCCGGCATCCTCACGGGCACGATCATCGGTCTGGCCCAGGCCATGGGGGAGACGGCGCCGCTGCTGTTGATCGGCATGGTCGCCTATATCCCGGATGTGCCCGGCAGCGTGACCGATGCGGCGACGGTCATGCCGGCCCAGATCTACAGCTGGGCGAGCATGCCCCAGCAGGCCTTCATGGAGCGCACCGCAGCGGCGATCCTGGTGCTCCTTACCGTACTGATCGCGCTCAATGCGACCGCGGTGTATCTGCGCCGCAAGTTCGAGCGGCGCTGGTGACGTTGACGACGTTGTTGCCGCGAGGAGATATCCGATGAACACTTCGAGCACTGCAGCCCCGCATGCGGCGGAGGAGAACGACGTGACCCAGCACAACAGCGCAAATCCGGGCACGGCCCCCGAGGTCGGCGCATCCGCGCAGAAAGCGGGCGGCACAGCGATCAAGGGCCGCGCCGAGAATCTCTCCCTGTGGTACGGCGACACGCAGGCCCTGTTCGATGTCAGTCTGGAACTGGTCGAGCGTCAGGTCACGGCGTTGATCGGGCCATCGGGCTGTGGCAAATCCAGTTTCCTTCGCTGCCTGAACCGGATGAACGATCTCATCCCCTCCGTGCGCGTGAACGGCCGGGTCGAGATCGATGATCAGGATATCTACGACAAGTCCGTGGATGTGGTGCAACTGCGCTCGCGCATCGGCATGGTCTTCCAGAAGCCGAACCCGTTCCCCAAGTCGATCTACGAGAACATCGCCTACGCACCGCGGATCCACGGGCTCGCGCGCAACCGTTCGGAGATGGACGAGTTGGTCGAGCATTCGCTCCGGCGCGCCGGGCTCTGGAAGGAGGTCGCGGACCGCCTCGACACGCCGGGCACGGCGCTCTCGGGGGGGCAGCAGCAGCGCCTGTGCATCGCGCGCGCGATCGCCGTGAATCCCGAACTGATCCTGATGGACGAACCGGCATCCGCGCTCGACCCGGTGGCGACGGCGACGATCGAGGAGCTGATCGCGGAGCTGCGCAGCAATTACACGATCGTGATCGTCACCCATAACCTCCAGCAGGCGGCCCGCGTCGCCAATTACACGGCGTTCTTCCATTTGGGCCAGATCATCGAGTACGGCGAGACCGAGACGATGTTCGTCAAGCCGCGCGAGAAGAAGACCGAGGATTACATCACCGGTCGGTTCGGCTGACGCCGCGTCGATCGCGTACAATCGAAAGTATCGAAAAGAAGCAATTCCGGAAACGGGCCGGTGCGGCGGCCCCGCGATGATCGGAGGAAAGTGTCATCGATAGCCTCAAGCTGGGCCAGCACATCTCACAGGAGTTCGACGAAGAACTCGACGATATCCGCAACAAGGTCATGACCATGGGCGGCCTCGTCGAGAAGCAGCTCGGCGACGGGCTGCGTGCGCTGATCAACAGCGACAGCGCGCTCGGCGAGCAGGTGGTCGACGGCGATTTCCGTGTCAATTCCCTGGAGGTCGAGATCGATGAGGAATGCACCCGCGTGATCGCCCGGCGGCAGCCGACCGCCAGCGACCTGCGCATCGTGGTCACGATCATCAAGACCATCACCGACCTCGAACGCATCGGCGACGAAGGCGAGAAACTCGGCCGCTTCGCGGTTGAGATCGCCGAGGCGGGCGGCTATTCCGACAGCGCTATGCTGTTCGGCATCCAGCACCTCGGCGAGCACGTCAAGCGCATGCTGCACGACACGCTGGACGTCTTCGCCCGCATGGACGCCGAGGCGGCCCTGCGCGTTGCCGGCGAGGAATCGAAGATCGACCAGGAGTACGACGCCGTCGTGCGCCAGCTCATCACCCACATGATGGAAGACCCGCGCTCGATCCGCTCCGTCCTGTCCGTGCTGTGGTGCGCCCGCGCCCTTGAGCGCGTCGCCGACCACGCGCGCAACATCTGCGAGTACGTCGTCTACATGGTCGAGGGCAAGGATATCCGCCACACCAGCCTCGAGAAGGCGACCCGCGACCTGCAGGGCGGCGACAGCGACGAGTCCTGAGCGCCATTGGGTGGTCGGCTGGATTCGATTCTTCGGATCCGGCCGGCGCCGTCAGTGCCTCTCGCCAAGGCGCGAAGGGCGCCGGGGGACGCGAAGAAAAGCAAATTCGGTTTCTCGCAGAGGCGCGGAGAACACGGAGAAAGGCGAGGATAAACGGCCTCGACCTACGCCCGCTCGAAGCAGCCGTTGCCGATCGTCTCCCAGAGCATTTTCGTCTTTTTCCGCAACTCTGCGATCTCTGCGCCTCTGCGAGAGATCGCCTTTCTTCGCGCCTTGGCGAGAGGCACTGACGGCGCACAAAAAGACGTTTCGATATCGGTTGTGCGTGGAGTTCGATATTCGACCGACGCTCAGCCGACCAGCAGCATCTCCAGCAGCGCCTTCTGCGCATGCAGTCGGTTCTCGGCCTCGCGCCATACGACGCTCCGGGCGCCGTCGATGACTTCGGCGGCGACTTCCTCGCCACGGTGGGCGGGCAGGCAGTGCATGAATACGGCGTCGTCGTTCGCGCGCGACATCAGCGCCTCGTCGATCTGGAAATCGCGGAATGCGGCGCTCCGATGCGCCTTTTCGGACTCCTGGCCCATGCTGGCCCAGACATCGGTGACGAGGACATCGGCGCCGTCCGCCGCCGCGGCCGGCGAGTCGACCAGCCGTGCCGAGTCGCCCGCCCGGGCGAGAATGTCGGCGTCTGGCTCGAAGTCGTCGGGGCAGGCGATGCGCAGTTCGAAGCCGAGCAGGCGCGCGGCGTTGATCCACGAATGGCACATGTTGTTGCCATCGCCGATCCACGCGGCGGTCCGCCCGGCGATGTCGCCGCGCAGTTCGAAGAACGTCTGCATGTCGGCCAGCAGCTGGCAAGGGTGGCAGCGGTCCGTGAGTGCGTTGATGACCGGGACGCCGGCATGTGCGGCGAAGCGTTCGACGTTTTCGTGCGGGCCGGTGCGGATCATGACGGCGTCGCACATCCGACCGATCACGCGGGCGGTGTCGTCGATCGGTTCGCCGCGCCCGAGCTGGGTGTCGCGCGGCGAGAGGAAAATCGCGTCGCCGCCGAGCTGGCACATGCCGGCCTCGAAGGACAGCCGGGTCCGGGTAGACGACTTCTCGAAGATCATCGCCAGGACGCGGCCGACGAGTGGCTGGTGGACCGTGCCCGCGCGATGCATGTCGCCGAGGTCGATGGCCCGTGCGATCAGGGCGCGGAACTCATCGGGTGTCAGATCGTCGAGCGTGAGGAAATGGCGTACGGTCATGGCGTCAGCCCTCCGCGAGGAAATCGCGCGCGATGGTGGCAACGCCGTCGACGATGCGGTCCGCTTCGTCGTCGGTGATGATCAGCGGCGGCAGTAGCCGCAAGGTGTTGCCGGCGGTAACGTTGATCAGCAGGCCGGCATCGAGCGCGCGGCGCATGAGTTCGCCGCACTCGCGGTCGAGTTCGATGCCGATCATGAGTCCGCGGCCTCGGATCTCGCGCACGCCGTCGAGATCGCCCAGCGTCTGACGGAAACCGGACACCATCCGCTCACCGAGGACCGCTGCGCGCTCGACGAGAGCGCCCTGATCGATCGCGTCGAGCACGGCCAGGCCGGCGCGGCAGGCGAGCGGATTGCCGCCGAACGTCGTGCCGTGACTCCCGGGGACCAGCGTTTCGCCTGCCTCGCCCCGAGCGAGGCAGGCACCGATCGGTACGCCGTTGCCGAGCGCCTTGGCCACCGTGGTCACATCGGCGGTTACTCCGTCGTGCTGTTGCGCGAACCATGCGCCCGTGCGGCCCATGCCGCTCTGGATCTCGTCACAGATCAGCAGCCAGCCCATCTCGTCGCACAGGGCGCGCAGTTCCGCGAGGCGTCCCTTCGGCAGTGGGCGGATACCGCCTTCGCCCTGGACCGGCTCGATCATCACGGCAACGATATCCGCGCGCTCGTCCGCGAGCGTGCGGATCGCGTCGATGTCGCCGAAGGGCACCCGGTCGAAGCCTTCGACCAGTGGGCCGAATCCGGCCTGCGCCTTCGGATTGCCGGTCGCGGTCAGCGTCGCCAGCGTGCGCCCGTGAAACGCCTGCTCGCAGACGACGATACGCGGTGCCTCGATTCCGCGGTCGTGGCCGTAACGTCGTGCGATCTTGATCGCCGTCTCGTTCGCCTCGGCGCCGGAGTTGCAGAAGAACACCCGTTCCTGGCCGGCGCGTTCGGCGATGCGGCGCCCGAGTTCCTGCTGGGTCGGGATGTGATAGTTGTTCGATACGTGCACCAGCCTGCGCGCCTGATCCGCCAGCGCCTCGGCGACGGCCGGATGGGCGTGGCCCAGCCCGCATACGGCGATCCCGGCGAGCGCATCGAGATACTCGCGGCCGCTGTCGTCCCATACGCGCGCACCCTCGCCACGCACAAGCGTGACAGGCAGGCGGCCATACGTGTTCATCAGGGCGTCGGACATCGTCTCAGCCTCGGGGGTCCGTAAACGCAAAGCGGCCGCACGCGGGCGGCCGCCGGTCTCCGCCTCGGCCGGGCGGGCGCTTCGCGCCCCGCCGCGCCTGTCAAGAGACGAAGCGGTGGATTATACGGGGGCGCGCGCGGGTTGCAAAAAAGCCGGTCGCGCCACAATGACGAAGGCGGGGGCAGGTGCTAGGATGGAAGGTCGCAGTACATCATTCGTTTAACGTATCGAGGTCTTGATGGACGTCCAGGAACGCATCCGCGAACACATCGCATCCCAGCCGGTGGTGATCTTCATGAAGGGGTCGCCGGACACGCCTATGTGCGGGTTCTCCGCGCGCACGTCGGAGGCGCTGAAGTCCTGCGGCCGCTCGTTTGCATGGGTCAACGTGCTCGCCGATCCGGAAATCCGGTCGGAGCTCCCGAAATACGCCGATTGGCCGACTTTCCCACAGATCTACATCAACGGTGAACTGGTCGGCGGCTGCGATATCACCCTCCAGCTCCACGAGCAGGGCGAACTGGAGAAGATGGTCCAGCAGGCGGTCGATACCGCCGCCTAGTGGGTCAGTCGCGCAGCATGCGCTCGGCCCGCGATATCAGTTCGGCCGGGGATAGCGGCGTCCCCGGCCCCTCCCAGATGGTGTGTCCGATCCGCAGTTCAATGTCCGGATCGCCCCCGCGCGGGCGGCTGATGGGGCGGCCCGCCACTTCGCGCTCGATGCGCGCGAAGACGGCATCCCGGAACCCCGCTGCATCGGGTGCGGACATGACCAGACCGAAGCGCTGATCGCTGATCCGGCAGACCGCGTCCGTCGGGCGCACGGCGCGCACGAGACGCCGGCCGATCCGGCTGAGCGCGACGGCCGGCTTGTCGGTATCCATGCCCGGGCCCGATACATCGACCAGTGTCGCGCAGACCGCGCCACCGCGCATGGCGCTCTCCATCAGGTGGGTTGTGAGCTGCGCCTCGAAGTAATCCGCGCCGCCGAGTCCAGTCACGTTGTCAGACGCCCAGTGTTCGCTGCGCGCCTCGCGGTTGCGGGTCAGCGTCTCGGTCGTCTCCAGCAGCATGTTCTGGGCGTTCGCATGGCTGCCCGCCGCGAAAATGCGGGCAATCAGTTCCTCGGCATCGAACGGTTTGTGCAGGAAGTCGTCCACGCCGCTGCGGAACGCGGTCACCAGCGCCTGCACGCCCTCGCGCGCCGTCGACAGGATGACGGCGGTATAGCGCCCCGCCTCCTCGTCACGTTCGCGGATCCGCTGGGTCAACTGCAGTCCGTCCATCCCGGGCATCATCCAGTCGGCGATGACGACGTCGGCCGGTCGCTCCGCGAGCAGTTCCAGCGCGCGGTCCGCCGATTCGGCGATGCGCACGTCGTCGTACCCTGCCTGTTCCAGCGCCCGCAGAAAGTAGATGCGCCCGGTGCGTGCGTCGTCGACGACGACGAGCGCGAGGTGTTCGTGGCGAAGATCCCGTAGCGCGTTCATTGTTCCTCTTCCGTCCAGACGTGGTGGTCGGCTCCCGCGTGCAGCGCCTCCCAGCGATTGACGACCTCGCAGAACAGCCGTGCGGTCATCTGCGTATCGTAGACCGCCGAATGCGCTTCCGACTGTTCCCATTCCAGACCGGCCGCGCGCGATGCCCGGGCCAATACCGTCTGGCCGTAGGCGAGGGCGCCCAGCGTGACCGTGTCGAGATACGAAAACGGGTGGAACGGATTGCGCCGGATGCCGCTGCGCTCGACCGCGGCATTGACGAACCCGAGGTCGAACGATGCGTTGTGACCCACCAGAATGGCGCGCGTGCAGCCATTGTCCTTGACCGCGCGGCGCACGGGCTGAAACAGGAACGACAGCGCGTCATGTTCATTGCGCGCCGCGCGCAGCGGATGCCATGGATCGATGCCGGTCACTTCCAGCGATTTCGGTTCCAGGTTCGCCCCCTCGAACGGCTGGACATGCGTCGAGACCGTCTCATCCGGCTCCAGTTCGCCCGCTTCCGTCATGCGCAGGGTGACGGCCGCGATCTCGAGCAGGGCGTCGGTGCGCGGGTTGAAACCGCCGGTCTCGACATCGACGACGACCGGCAGAAAACCGCGAAACCGCTGGGCCATCGGCGTGACTTTGCCCGGTTCATACATACGTGATTCCGGTCCCATGGTTGGTGAGTGACGATCGCCCTCAAGAGTGCGCGTTCGGGTCAGTTGAGTTCGCGCATGAGTCTGCTGGTCCGTCTGCGAAAAGGCAATTCCGCGCGGGCTTTCAGGGATCGGTCGTATCCAGCCGCCCGCGATGGCCACCGGACTGCTCGCGCCTGACGTGGGCGACGCGTCGACGGTGCGCGATCCGGGCGCCCAGCGCCTCGATGCGCCCCCAGAAACGTTCCCGCAGACGGGCGACGAACGAGCGCTGGTACCAATCCTCGAAGTCCAGCTCACGTGCAACCGCGAAGTCGCGATCGAGCATCTCGGCGGTCTGCTCGGCGATGACCCGTGAATGCACGGCCTGGTCGGCCTCGAGATGCCAGCGCAGGCCCCAGCGGTCGAAGTTGGCCGAACCGATCAGCACCCGATCATCGGCGAGCAGGAGCTTCTGGTGGGTCACGCCGAGGCGGTGCTCGAATATGCGTACACCGTGTCGCAGCAACCATTCATACCAGCACTGTCCGGCGGCCTGTACCGCGGGGAGATCGCAACTGTGTTCAGCGGGGAGCAGCAGGCGCACATCGGCGCCGCCGCGGCAGGCGTTCACCAGCGCCTGGCGAAGCCTGAGGGGTGGCAGAAAGTATGGGGTCACGAGCCAGACCCGTCGGCATGACCGGGCGATGTCGCGCACGGCGGCTCGTTCAAGGGGGCGGCGCCCGACACGCCCGGGACCGGCTACCACGCGCCCGGGCATATCGCCCGCCGGCCGCGACCTCGTCGCCGGGCAGGCGCAGTCCGACCAGCGCTGCCAGTTGTGCGCGAACAGAGACCACCAGTCGGCTACGCAGTCCCCCTCGATGCGCAGCATGTTCTCGCGCCAGCCGTCGGCGCCATCGAAATCGTCACTGATACCCGCGCCGCCGACAAAGGCGTACTCGTCATCGATCAACAGGATCTTGCGGTGGTCGCGAGCGAGGTTGCCCCAGCCCAGACGGAACCGCAGCGGGTTGTAGCAGGCGAGATGCACACCGGCGGCGGTCAGGCGCCGGCGATCGCGGGCAACGAGCTCCGAACTGCCGAAATCGTCGATCAGTATGAATACCTCGACGCCGCGGCTGGCCGCGTCGACCAGTGCGCCGATAAAGCGTTCGCCGATCGCTCCGCTCTCGATCCAGTAGATCTCGAGTGCGATGCGTTCGCGCGCTCCTGCGATGGCCCCGAGCATGGCAGGAAAGAATCGGCTACCCTGGGCAAACAACCGGAAACGGTTGCGCGCCCGCCAGGGACCGGTCGAGGGTGGGATTGCACTGGCCACGTCTAATTCTTTCATCCGGTGTTATCGGCACGTATGTCCGACTGGCCCGTGGCTCATGACGCCGACGTTCCTTACACTGAGGGCCTCCGCCGCCCGCCGGGCGGTCCTGTACGTCGCCAGACGGATCCAGCCGGAGCCCCAGGCCCTTGTCGAGTGTACTGCAACTGTTTGTCTCTCTGGTGCGCCTGCGCGCGCGTCCCCAGGATCTGCCCGCATCGGATGGCCTCCTGCTGGTCTGCGCGATTCTCCTGGCGGTAACGACTACCCTGGCGCTGCAGCCGTTTTATCCGCTGACGATCGGCAGCGTGCGGGTCGGCCTCGATCTGCTGCTGCAGGTGATCATCGTGCAGGGCGCCCTGCGCGTGATCGGCCATCCCGAGCGTTTCCGTCAGACCTTCACCGCGATCTGCGGTACCGGCGTGATCTTCACGCTGCTCGCCTGGCCGCTCTATACCATCCTGGTCGATCGCGATCCGTCGCATCCGCTGGCGGGCGCATCCGTGCTGCTGGTGCTCGGGATCTATGTGTGGGCGGTGGCCGTGCTGGGGCATATCCTGCGCCATGCCCTCGAAGTCCGCATGAGCGCGGCCCTCGCGTTCGCGTTGCTGTACGTCGTGGTCACCACCGCGATCGGAGAGACGGTGCTGCCGCCACCAGAGGAGATCCAGTGATGCATGTCCATGTCCTCGGTATCTGCGGCACCTTCATGGGTGGCCTGGCGCAACTCGCTGCCGCTCGCGGTGACCGCGTGACCGGCGCCGACAGCGGCGTGTACCCGCCGATGAGTGAGCAGCTGGAGGCGGCCGGGATCGAGCTGGTCGAGGGCTGGGACCCCGCGCAGTTGTCGCCCGCACCCGATCTCGTCGTGGTGGGCAACGCGCTGAGCCGTGGCAACCCGGCCGTGGAGGCGGTACTCGAGCGCGGCTTGCCCTACACCTCGGGGCCGGCCTGGCTGCGCGAGTACGTGCTGCGCGATCGTCACGTGGTCGCGGTTGCCGGTACCCATGGCAAGACGACCACGGCGAGCATGCTTGCCCATATCCTCTCTGAAGCGGGTCTGGAGCCGGGATTCCTGATCGGCGGTGTGCCGGCGGGTTTCGGTGTCTCGGCCCGCCTCGGCGAGGGACTGCCGTTCGTGGTCGAGGCGGATGAATACGATAGCGCCTTCTTCGACAAGCGCTCCAAGTTCGTTCACTACGGGCCGCGCACGCTCGTGCTCAACAACCTCGAATTCGACCACGCCGATATCTTCGAGGACCTGGCCGCGATCCAGCGCCAGTTCCATCACCTCGTGCGGACGGTGCCGGGGAACGGGCGGATCCTGACCCATGCCGGCGATACGGCCCTGGAGACGGTACTCGAGCAGGGGTGCTGGACGCCGGTTGAACGCTTCGCACCGGATGCCGATGACGGCAGCGCGGATTGGTGGGCCACCGGCGTCACGGCCGACGGGAGTCGTTTCGATGTGAGCGGGCCGGATGGTGCCGAGGGCCGCATCGACTGGTCACTGCTCGGGCGTCACAACGTGGCCAATGGTCTCGCAGCCGTGGCCGCGGCACGCCACGCGGGTGCGGACGTGGGTGCGGCATGTGCCGCGCTGTCGGCGTTCGGCGGCGTCCGGCGGCGGCTCGAGGTGCGCGGCACCCCGAACGGCATCACCGTCTACGACGACTTCGCGCACCACCCGACCGCGATCGCCACGACGCTGTCGGGGCTGCGGGCCCGGGTGGGCGGCGCGCGTATACTGGCGGCCCTCGACCTCGCCTCGAACTCGATGCGTATGGGGGTTCATCGCGACGGTCTGGCCGACGCGCTGCGGTCGGCCGATCGCGTCTACCTGTTGGCGGCGCGGACACTGGACTGGGACCCGGGCACGCTGGCGAATGTCGACCCCGGGCGCGTGACGCTTTTCGAGCGCGCCGAGGATATGGCGGCTTGTATTGCCGCGGATGCATGTCCCGGTGATCATGTCGTACTGATGAGCAATTCCGGGTTCGGCGGTTTGCCGGCCGCATTGCCGCAACGTCTGGCCGACTCGGCACGGGAACCAGCCGATGGCAGGTGATATCGGTACCGGCCCCGCCGGCAACCAGGAGCAGCGCGTGAGTGAGCCACCCCGTATCGCCCTGGCCATGACCGGCGCCTCCGGCGTGCAGTACGCCCTGCGGCTGCTGGGTTGTCTGCTCGACGCCGGTTGTCACGTCTACCTGCTGGTCTCGCGCCCGGCGCATGTCGTGATCGGCATGGATACCGATCTGCGCGTACCCGGGCGGACGGCCGACATGCAGCGCTTTTTCGAGCAACGCCACGCCGATGCCCCGGGCACGCTCGAAGTGCTCGGCATGGAGCAGTGGACCGCCCCGATCGCCTCCGGTTCCGGTGCGCCCGATGCCATGGTGATCTGCCCCTGTACCACGGGTACGCTCGCCTCGGTCGCGGGCGGCCTGTGTACCAGCCTGCTGGAACGGGCCGCGGATGTCGTGCTCAAGGAACGACGACGCCTGATCGTGATGCCGCGCGAGATGCCGTTCTCGGAAATCCATCTCGAGAATATGCTGCGCCTGGCGCGTATGGGCGCGATCATCATGCCGCCTAATCCCGGGTTCTATAATCACCCGGAGAGCGTCGATGATCTCGTCGATTTCGTCGTCGCCCGCATCCTCGATCATCTGGATATCGAACAGTCTCTGACCCCGCGCTGGGGCCTTGAATATGAATGACAACGTGATGATCGAGCGTCTGCCGCTGTTCCCGCTGTCCAGCCCCGCGTTGCCGGGCGGGCGTCTGGCCTTGCGCCTGTTCGAGGCGCGCTATCTCGACATGATCAGCGAGTGCATGCGCAACGACCGTGGCTTCGGTATCTGCCTCATCCGCCGCGGCGGGGAGGCCGGCGAGCCGGCGCTGCCCTACGGGACCGGCACCGAGGTCCGCATCATCGACTGGGACGGCCAACCCGACGGTCTGCTCGGTATTACCGTGGAGGGCGTGCACAAGATCCGCGTCCACGAACTCGCCGTCGAACATAACCAGCTTGTGGTCGGGCGGGTCGAACGCCTGCCCCCGGAACCCGCCGAGCCGGTGCCGGAGCGCTTCGCGCCGCTGGTGCAGATCCTCGGCCAACTCCTGCGCCAGCTCGAAGGCATCATCCAGTACGACGAGCCGCGATGGGACGACGCCGCGTGGGTCGGCGGGCGCCTGACGGAACTGCTGCCGCTGAACGACCGCGTGCGCCAGTACCTCATCGAACTCGACAACCCGACCGCGCGGCTGGAGGAACTGCGGCAGGCGCTGAAGTAGGCGCCTTCTTCAGGCGCGTATCCCGAGAGTTCTCGCCAAGGCGCCAAGAGCGCCAAGGGACTCGAAGAAAGGCGAATTCGGTTTCTCGCGGAGGCGCGGAGAGCGCTGAGAAAGGCAATGCGTCGTGAGGCACCGGTGCCTCAAACCGCGTTTTCCGATTCTTCCCTGAAAACGCTTTTATCTTGTTGTTTACTCGGCGATCTCCGCGCCTCTGCGAGAGATCGCTTTTCTTCGCGTCCCTTGGCGAACTTGGCGTCTTGGCGAGAACCCGACTGACGGGCGTTGCAGAATTCCGAACGGCTCACACCCGGGGGTTGAACTGGCCCGGTGTGGCCTTATCTAAAGGCAGGAGAGGCGCCCGTGAGGCGCCGTGTTTATCCATCGCACAGGGGAGCCCGCCATGGCCGTCGTCGATCTCACGCAGGACAACTTCGAAACCACCATCAACGACAACGACATCGTACTGCTCGATTTCTGGGCGGAGTGGTGCGGTCCCTGCAAACAGTTCGGACCGGTCTACGAGAAGGTCGCCGAGAACCACCCCGACATCGTGTTCGGCAAGGTCGACATCCAGCAGGAGGAGTCGATCGCCCAGATGTTCGGTATCCGCTCGATCCCGACCCTCGCGATCTTCCGCGAACAGCAGCTTATTATGCTCGAGGCCGGCGCCATGCCCGAGTCCACCCTCGAGCAGGCCATCGACACCGTCCGCGGCCTCGACATGGACGCAGTCCGCGCCGATCTCGAAAAGCGCGCGGCGGAGGCGAAAGAGCAGGAGCAGGCGTAAGGGGAAGGCGGCCGGACTCAGGAAAACGAGCGTAGGCCGGCCTTGCGCGGTCCGGCGCGGTCGATATCGGCCCGTGAGGTTTTACCGCGCAATGCCGGCATTCCCCGGCGGGATACGCCGGCGTATGGAAGAAACGCAACGGCCGCCGGGAAAGGCCGGCCTACGTCTGCTCCCCGAGACCTTTAACGAACACCTTCGAATTCCGCTGCCAGTTATAGAGCGCCTGACGCTCGCCCGGCAGCGCGTCGATATCGCCGGGTTCGTAGCCGCGTTCGCGGAACCAGTGCATGGTGCGTGTCGATAGCACGAACAGCCGCTGCAGGCCCTGTTCGGCGGCGTGCTGTTCGATCCAGTCGAGGACCTGGCGGCCGCGGCCCCCGCCTCGATAGTCGTCGTGCACGGCGACGCAGGCGACTTCGGCGCTGATCCCATCCGGCTGCGGGTAGAGTGCGGCACAGGCGATGATGGTGCCGTCGCGTTCGATCACGGTGAAATGATCGATCTCGAGTTCGAGCTGTTCGCGTGAACGGCGTACCAGCGTGCCCTCCGCCTCGAGCGGCTCGATCAGGTCGAGGATGCCGCCGACGTCTCCCACTCGGGCCTGGCGCAGGCCTTCATAGGTTTCCGCCGTGACCAACGTGCCGGTGCCGTCGCGGGTATAGAGTTCCGCGAGCAGGGCGCCGTCGCCGCGCGCGACCAGGTGGACGCGCCGCACCCCGCGGCGTACGGCCGTCGCCGCGCTCGTGAGGTGGCGCGTAACCTCCACCGAGGCGTCGTTGCCCGCGACACGCCGTTCCGCTTCGGCCGGTGTCAGGCGCGAGACGACATCGCCGCCTTCATCGGTCACGCCGGCCTCTTCCATCAGGAACAGCAGTTTTTCCGCACGCAGTGCCACGGCCACTTCGGTGGCGATGTCCTCGGCGTGCAGATTGAAGATCTCGCCGGTCGCGGAGTAACCCAGTGGCGACAGCAGCACGATCTCGCCGCGGTCCAGCGCGCCAGTGATCGCATCGCCGTCGACGCGGCGGACGACGCCGGTGTGCTGATGATCCACGCCCTCATGTACGCCCCAGGGACGCGCCGTCACATAGTTGCCGCCGGTCACGCGGATACCGGCGCCGGCCATGGGCGTGTTCGGCAGTCCGGTGGACAGGATCGCCTCGATCTCGTAGCGCACCCGGCCGGTCGCCTCGCAGACCAGCGGCAGATCCGTCTCCGCCGTGATGCGCAGCCCCCCGTGGTAGTGCGGTTCGATACCCGCGGCGGAGAGGCGGCGCTCGATCTGCGGGCGCGCGCCGTGCACCAGCACGAGACGCACGCCGAGTCGGGTCAGCAGCGCGATGTCGTGGATCAGGGCGGCAAAGCCCGCCTCCTCGACGGCCTCGCCACCGAACGCGAGCACGAAGGTACGTCCACGGTGCGCGTGGATGTACGGGGAGGCGTTGCGGAACCACGCGAGGTGGCCGTGGGGATCGGCGCTGTCGTTCATAACCGGGATTGGCCCTGACCGTTGGCCGGCGCATTGTAACCGATCATCGGGTGGGGCTTTGTCGGCGCATCACACGGGCCGTTGCGTTTGTCGAGGTCGGCCGACGTCGTCTTTTGGTTCGCGCCCTG